>Ga0207702_10000113_pt1 | contig 94003 bp, 77 predicted proteins | sample KBSCornC62_FD_184302 | JGI IMG/M metagenome (GOLD analysis project Ga0207702, IMG submission 184302) | Corn rhizosphere microbial communities from Kellogg Biological Station, Michigan, USA - KBS Corn C6-2 (SPAdes) (version 2) | ecosystem: Host-associated > Plants > Roots > Rhizosphere > Soil ...
GCTCTTGCCGCTGCCACCGTGGATCTCGATCAGCAGGTCGAGGAAGGGATCGTTGACCGCCGTATCGCTGGTGATGCGGATCACCTTGCGGCCGTTGCCGCCATCGACCACGTCGAAATGCAACGGGATCGTGGGCCGCCCCCCGGCAACCCCCGCGCGTGCGAATTCCTCGCCCGAGGCCAGCTGCACGTTGAGCTGCTGCAACTCGGCCGGCGTGGCCTTCTGCACCGGAATCTCCGCCAGCAGCGGCTGGCCCAGCGCCGACTTGACCTGGATCTGGCCCAGGTCCAGCGCCAGGGCATGGCCGCTGCCAAGGGCCAATGCCACCAGCAGCGGCAGTTTCAACGAACGATTCATCACGCGTTCCCCCGAACAAGCCTTGGCGTCAGGTAAGGCCACCACGATGATGGCGCTTCGCCCGGACGAGGCGCCACTTTAGTTAGATGCGGGCGGATCAACAATAGCAGGATCGCAGACTTGCGACGTATTGCTGTTGCGCATTCCAGAACTTGCCAAAGGCCCGGAGAACGTTCGGCGCCCCTCTCAGCGTCCCTTGCCGGCGGCCGCCCCGGACTGCTGCGCCGTCTGCAGTTGTCGCTGCAGTTCGGCAATTTCCGCGTCTTGCTGCTTGAGCCGCTCGGCGGCTGCGCGACTGCCGGACTCCTGTGCGGCGACGTCGCGCTGCAGGCGCTGTACCTCGGCACGCTGCCGGGACACCGCGGCCGTCTGCTTGCGCACGGCCTTGGAGGCATGGCCGTCGGCGGACTGCTGCGCGCTCGCCCACAGCGGCGTGACCGCCAGCACCCCGGCCAGCGCCAGCCAGCACAGGCCGCGCCTCACAGGTAATCCTCGACCAGCAGCTCGGCGATCTGCACCGCGTTCAGCGCCGCGCCCTTGCGGATGTTGTCCGAGACGATCCACAGATCGAGGCCATGCTCGTGCGAGATGTCCTCGCGGATGCGGCCCACGAACACCGGGTCCTTGCCGGCCACGTCGCCCACCGGGGTGGGATAGCCGCCGGCCTTGCGCTCGTCCATCACCACCACGCCCTCGGCCTGCTCCAGCAGTTCGCGGGCCTGCTCCACGGTGATCTTGTCGCGGGTCTCGATGTGCACCGCCTCGGAATGCCCGTAGAACACCGGCACGCGCACCGCGGTGGGGTTCACGGCGATGGACTCGTCTTCCAGGATCTTGCGCGTCTCCCACACCATCTTCATCTCTTCCTTGGTGTAGCCGTTGGGCTGGAAGTCGTCGATGTGCGGGATCACGTTGAACGCGATCTGCTTGGGAAACTTCTTCGACTCCACGCCCTGGAAGTTGAGCAGGGCCGCGGTCTGCTTGCCCAGTTCCTCCATGCCCGAGCGGCCCGCGCCCGAGACCGACTGGTAGGTGGCCACGTTGATGCGTTCGATGCCCACCGCACGATGGATCGGCGCCAGCGCCACCAGCATGCCCATGGTCGAGCAGTTCGGGTTGGCGATGATGCCGCGGGTGGTGTACTGCGCGATCGCATGCGGGTTCACCTCGCTGACCACCAGCGGGATGTCGTCCTGGTAGCGGAACTCGGAAGTGTTGTCGATCACCACCGCGCCGGCCGCCGCCGCACGCGGCGCATGCACCTTGCTCACCGAACCGCCGGCCGAGAAGAACGCGATATCCACGCCCGCGAAATCGTAGGTATCCAGCAGCTTCACCGTCACCTGTTTGCCCGCGAACCCCACCGTGCCTCCGGCCGAACGCTCGCTGGCCAGCGGCACCAGCTCGCTGACCGGGAAATTGCGCTCGGCGAGGATGGCGAGCAGGGTCTCGCCCACGGCGCCGGTGGCGCCGACCATCGCAACCTTGTAACTGCTCTTCTTGCTCATTGGGTGCTGCTCGTCAGGTGAGTTATGGGTGGATTGGAAAGTGGTGGGTTGATGGGAACGCCACGCCGGCCGCGGCCAGCGCTTCGGCGTTCAAGAGGTTCGGCGGATGCCCGGCATGCGGACCGTGGCCGAAAAACGCCAGCACATTGTCCACCGCCACGGCAGTCATGGCACGGCGGGTATCGGTCGTGGCGCTGGCGATGTGCGGGCTGAGCAGCACGTTGTCGAGCGCGAGCAGGTCCGGATGCACGCGCGGCTCGCCCTCGAACACATCCAGCCCAGCGGCGGCGATGCGGCCTCCGCGCAGCGCCTCCGCCAGCGCCGCGTCGTCCACGATGCCGCCGCGCGCCACATTCACCAGCACCGCGGTCAGCTTCATCTGCGCCAGCTCGGCGGCGCCGATGGCATGACGGGTCTCCGGCGTCAGCGGCAGCACCAGCACGAGGCAGTCGGACTCGCGCAGCAGGGAGGCCTTGTCCATGTAGCGGGCACGGCATTCGCGTTCGGTACCCTCGGGCAGGCGCGAACGGTTGTGGTAGAGCACCGGCATGCCGAAGCCTTGCGCGCGCCGCGCGATCGCCTGGCCGATGCGGCCCATGCCCAGGATGCCCAGCGTGCGGCCGCGCACGTCGGTGCCCAGCCAGCCCTTGAACTCGGTGGTGTGCCACTCCCCCGCGCGCAGCCAGCGCTCGGCGGCGCCCATGCGCCGCGACGCCCCCAGCAGCAGCGCCCAGGCATAGTCGGCCACGCTCTCGTTGAGCACGTCGGCGGTATTGCTGGCTGCGATCCCGGCGGCACCCAGCGCGGCGAGGTCAAGGTTGTCATAGCCCACGGCGAGGTTGGCCACGATGCGCAAGCGCTTCGCGCCGGCCAGCTCGGCCGCGCCCACGCGCTCCTTCAGGCCCACGATGGCGGCGTCGCGGCCGGCCAGCTTCGCGGCCAGCTCGGCAGGGGTGAACTTCCTCTCTTCCGGCTCGACAGCCACCTCGAAATGCGGTGCCAGCCGTGCGATCACGTCATCGAAGGTCGGGCGCGACACCCACACGCTGGGCCTGTCGCTCATGGTCGCCCCACCGCCGGCAGGATCTCGTCGGCGATCCAGAACCAGGTCAAGGCCATGCCGAACAAGGTGCCGACCAGCCACAGCAGCCAGCGCCGGCGGCACCAGCCAGCCCGGAACGCCGAGAGCTGCATCGGCACGTCCGCCAGGTACGCCGCGCAGTAGCAGACGTTCGCCAGCACCGCGAGCACAAACAGCGCAAGCAGGTGTTCGACATCCAGCTGGCCGCGCAGCCTGGCCCATGCCGACGCCGTCCAGCCCAGCACGACCACCGCGAGCGCGATGTTGTAGGCGATGCGCCGACGCTCCCAGTAGGAGATCGCATCGCTGAGGATCCCGCCGAAACGGGGCGGCAGGCCGGTGGCCGGGCTGGAATGCGTTTTCATCGTCTTGCGCCTCTGTCAGAGCCTGTTCAATGTCTCCGCGTGGCCCGCGCCGGGAGCTGTTTGCACGCAGGCCAAGGAAGAACGAGGGAATGGACGTCCGTCCACGACCGAGTGATGACGCAGGGATGCGGGCAAACAGACCCGGCCCTTCGGGTTGCCCTCGAATGGCCGTCATGCGGCGGTGCGCGGCTTGACCCCTGCCTTCGCAGGGGCAGGCTCTGCCAGCCAGGCAGGCGCTGCGCCACGCGCCACCACCTGACGGCCATTCGAGGGCAACGCGGGCTACGTGGAGACATTGAACAGGCTCTCAGGGAATGCGCGGCGCCACGTCGCCCACGTCGCCGCACTGCGCGCGATGGCGCAGCGCGTGATCCACCAGCACCAGCGCCATCATCGCCTCGGCGATGGGCGTGGCGCGGATGCCGACGCAGGGGTCGTGGCGACCCTTGGTGACCACATCCACCGGTTCGCCGGCCAGGTTCACGCTGTGGCCGGGGATCAGGATGCTGGAGGTGGGCTTCAGCGCGATCGAGGCGATCACCGCCTGCCCCGTGCTGATGCCGCCAAGGATGCCACCGGCATGATTGGACGTAAAGCCGTCCAAACGCATCTCGTCGCGGTGCTCGCTGCCGCGCTGCGCGACGGCGGCGAAGCCGTCGCCGATCTCCACGCCCTTCACCGCGTTGATCGACATCAGCGCGCCGGCGAGATCGCCGTCCAGCTTGCCGTAGATCGGTTCGCCCCAGCCCGGCGGCACACCCTCGGCGACCACGCTGACCCGGGCGCCCACCGAATCGCCGGACTTGCGCAGCATATCCATGGCCTTTTCCAGCGCCGGCACCTGTTCGGCGCAGGGCCAGAAGAACGGGTTCTGCTCCACCGCGGCCCAGTCGAAGCCGGCCGGCGCGATTTCACCCAATTGCGCCAGGTAGCCGCGCACACGCACGCCATGACGTTCGGCCAGCCACTTCTTGGCGATCACCGCGGCGGCCACGCGCATGGTGGTTTCGCGCGCCGAGGAGCGGCCGCCGCCGCGCGGGTCGCGGATGCCGTACTTCTGCCAGTAGGTGTAGTCGGCATGGCCGGGGCGGAAGGTCGAGGCTATGTCGCCGTAATCCTTGCTGCGCTGGTCGGTGTTGCGGATCAAGAGCGCGATCGGCGTGCCTGTGGTCCTGCCCTCGTACACCCCCGACAGGATCTCCACCTCGTCCGCCTCGCGGCGCTGCGAGGTATGGCGCGACTTGCCGGTGGCGCGACGGTCGAGGTCGTGGCGGAATTCCTCCGCGCTTATCGCCAACCCCGGCGGGCAGCCGTCGATCACGCAGCCGATGGCCGGCCCGTGGCTTTCGCCGAAGGTGGTGACGGTGAAGAGCTTGCCGAAGGAATTGCTGGACACGGGGTTTGGACGTCCGCGGGAAACTGTCACAGCTTACCGCGATGCAGCAATCCCTGCGCCCTTGCCGGCGGCACCGGGCCATTCGCTCGCCAGCAGCCCGAAAACGATATCGTCGACCCATGCGCCATGGAGCAGCAGGCTTTCGCGAAAATGGGCCTCCTTGCGCATGCCCATCGCCTGCAGCAAGGCCATGCTCGGCGCGTTGCGCGGATCGACCGACGCATGCACGCGATGCATGCCCGCCTCGCCGAACAGCCGGCCGAACAGCGCATGCAGCGCCTCGCGGGCAAACCCCCTGCCCTGGGTGCCGGGCGCCAGCGTGATGCCGAATTCGGCTTGCGCATCGGCAACGCAGAAACCAAGGTCGCCGATCAGCGCGCCATCGTCGCGGCTGCGGATGGCGCGCTGGAACCACTGGCCGTGCGCTGGCGCGGCCATCGCCGACTGATCGTCGATGAAGCGCTCGGCATCGGCCAATGCGGCCGGACGCCAGCGCTGGTAACGGCATACTTCGGGATCGGCGCGATAGGCGAACAGCGCCGCGGCATCGTCACGCCGCAGCGCATCCAGTCGCAGCCGCGCCGTGACGAGCTCCATGGTCTCAGCGGCGCGCGGCCGCGGCGGCGTGGATCGCCGCCTTGTGCTCGATCAGGTCGCGCCGCTCCAGCGCGAACACGCCCATCTGGCCCACCTTGAACTCGATCCACACGAACGGCACTTCCGGCAGCAGCGCCGCCAGCGCGTGCTCGCTCTCGCCCACCTCGACGATCAGCAGGCCGTCGTCGCTCAGCAGATCGGCGGCCTCGTCGAGGATGCGCAGGCAGATGTCCAGCCCATCCTCGCCCGAGGTGAGGCCGAGCTTGGGTTCGTGCGCGTATTCGCCGGGCAGTGCGGCGTATTCGTCCTCGGTGACGTAGGGCGGGTTCGACACGATCAGGTCGTACCTGCGCCCGCGCACGCCCTCGAACAGGTCGGACTTCACCGCCTCGACGCGCGACTCGACATGCTGGAACACGATGTTCTCGCGCGCCAGCGACAGCGCCTCGTCGCTGATATCCGCGATGTCCACGTGCCACTCCGGATTGTACTCGGCCATCGCGATGCCGATGCAGCCGGAGCCCGTGCACAGGTCCAGCGCGCGTTCGACGTGACGCTCGTCCAGCCACGGCGCAAAGCCCGATTCGATCAGTTCGGCGATCGGCGAACGCGGCACCAGAGCGCGGCGGTCGCTCTTGAACTTCAGGCCGGCGAACCAGGTTTCGCCGACGAGGTAGGCCACCGGCAGGCGCTCGTTGACGCGGCGCTCGATCAGCGCCAGCACGTTCGCGCGCTCCTCGGCGGTGAGCCGGCCTGCGCCATAGGCGGGCGGGATGTCCGGCGGCAGGTGCAGGCTGGCCAGCACCAGGTGGGTGGCCTCGTCGATCGGGTTGTCGTGGCTGTGGCCGAAGGTCAGCCCGGCCGCCGAGAAGCGGCTGGCGCCGTAGCGGATGAAGTCGATGATGGTGGCGAGTTCGGCGGTCACGGGCCTGATCCTGGCGTGCGCAATGCAAAGGACCGGCAATTATACGGCCCGCCGCGCTTCAAGCCCCTCTCCCATCGGGAGAGGGGTTGGGGTGAGGGTTCGGCGGCGCCCCAACACCGCGCTTCGACCGAACCCTCTTCCGCCTGCCGGCACCCTCTCCCGGAGGGAGAGGGACTCCACAATGAAGAGCTCTGGCACCCGTATACTTCGCCGGATGACTTTCAAGATCCTGCTGCAATACATCCTTCCGCACCGCTTCCTGTCACGCCTGGTCTATTGGGGCACGCGCTGGACCTTCGCGCCATGGAAGAACTGGCTGATCGGCACCATCGTGCGCAACTACGGCGTGGACATGGCCGAGGCGGCGCAGCCCGATCCGCTGGCCTACCAGCACTTCAATGCGTTCTTCACCCGCAAGCTGAAGCCAGGCGCACGCACGGCCGACGCCGACCCGGCCGCCCTGCTCTCGCCCGCCGACGGCCGCATCAGCCAGGCCGGCAGGATCGTGGACGGGCGCATCTTCCAGGCCAAGGGGCAGGAATACGCCGCCGCCGAACTGCTGGGCGGCGACGAAGCCGCCGCGGCGCCCTACCGCAACGGCCACTTCGCCACCGTGTACCTGTCGCCGCGCGACTACCATCGCGTGCACATGCCGCTGGCCGGCATGCTGAAGGAAACCGTGCACGTGCCGGGGCGCATCTTCAGCGTGGCGCCGTTCGCGGTGGCGGCGATCCCGCGGCTGTTCGCGCGCAACGAGCGGCTGGTCTGCCACTTCGAGGGCGAACGCGGCCCGTTCGTGGTGGTGATGGTGGGCGCGATCCTGGTGTCCTCGGTGGCCACGGTGTGGGACGGGCTGGTGATCCCGCCCTACGCGCCCGCGATCCGGCGCAAATCCTTCGCCGGCCGGAACATCACGCTGGAGCGTTTCGCCGAGATGGCGCGCTTCAACATGGGCTCCACCGTGATCGTGCTGCTGCCTGAAGGCACGGCCGAACTGGACGCGCTGCAGCCGCAGCAGCCGGTGCAGGTGGGTCAGCGGCTGGGACGCCTCGCGCGCACAAACTGACGCGAGACGTCATTTTGTGACGCACTGGGCGCCCCGCGCATCACATGCCCACTATCCTCCCGCCGTTGCCGCGCCCGTCGCGGTGCCAGCCGACGAGGATTCCATGCAGCTGCTCAGCCCGGCCATCGCCTTCCTCCGCGCACACCAGCTCACTCGCCAGTTGCGCGAAATCGAGCGCAGCGTGCGTGCCCTGCCCCAGCGCAACCGGGCCCAGCTGAGCCTGCTCACCCTGCGCGAGATCGGCCAGGCTTCGCGCAGCGAATACCCGCACCTGTACGGTACGCCGCCGGAAGCGCGCTACCTGCCCTGGGGCCAGGGCACCGGGGCCGGCTACGAACGGGCACGTTCGGACAATCCCGAGGTGGCGCTGCGCGGCATCGCGCTGTGGCTGGCCGTGGCCTACCACGAGACCAAGCATTCGCCGCAGGATCGCCTGCAGCCGCAACACCGCCAGGTGCTGCAACTGCTGCAGGAACTCAAGCGGCTGCACCGCCCAGCCGACCCGATCAAGGACTGGATGCGCGCCGGCGCCACCGCCTGATCAGCGGCACACCGGCACATCCAGCTCCTGCCCCACCGAGATATGGTGGTGGCGCAAGTGGTTCGTCTCGGCGATCTCCTGCACACTGGAGCAGCGCAGCTTGCGCACGATGCCGACCAGAGTGTCGCCGCGGCGCACCTTGTAGCGGCGGGTCTTCGCGGGACTGGGCGGCGGCGGCGCAGCCACCACCGGTGCGGCGGCGTTGTGCAGGTCGGCGGCGAGGATTGGCCACGGGCCGTCCACGCAGCGCGAGGCGTAGGAATGTTCCAGCAGCTTCGGCACCTGCAGCACCACGCCGGCCGGCTGCTCCTGCTGCGGGTCCAGCCGCGGGTTGAGGTTGCGCAGGGTGCGGAACCAGCCTTCCTCCATGCCGCCCGCCGAACCGAGGCACACGGTGAGCTCGTCGAGCGAGGCCGGCCGCTTCAGCGTGATGCTGCCGGGCACGCCGTCGATCTTCGGGAAGCGCAGGTTGTAGCTGTCCGGATGCAGGAACAGCCACGCCGCCGCCAGCACCGAGGGCACGTAGTCGCGGGTCTCCTGCGAAAGCTGGCCGTAGATGCGCGGGTCGTAGAAACTCACCGAGGTGTCCGGCCCCACCAGCCGCTTCATGCGCCCCTCGCCGCCGTTGTAGGCCGCCAGCGTCAGCTCCAGGTTGTCGTTGAACACCTTCAGCTGCTCGTTCATGTACTCGGCGTTCGCGCGCGCCGAGGCGGCCGGATCAAAGCGCAGGTCGAAGCCGTTGTAGTTGGTGAGGCCGAAACGCATGCCGGTGGCGTACATGAACTGCAACGGGCCGGCCGCGCCGGAACGCGACACCGCGTGCACCTTGCCGCCGGATTCCTTGGCCATGATGCCGAACAGCAGCGCCTCGGGCAGGTCGGCGTTCTTGTACTGGGGCCACATCTCGCTGCGCAGGTACTGGTAGTTGATCCAGGCATCGATCAGGTTCGGCCGCCACTGGGTCAGCCACATCTGCAGCGCAGCCTTCACCGCGCCGTTCATCGCGATCAGCTCGGACAGCTTCTGTCCGTGCAGCAGGGTCACGCTGCGCTGCGCCTCGGGCAGCGCGGCGGCACTGCGCTGGTCCAGCGCCATGCCGGTCTGCGGCTCGTCGTCGGGAGTCTCGTCGCCGATGAAGCTGCCGTCCTTGAGGCGCAGCATGCGGTCGTAGGCGGAGAAGAAGCGTTGCGGGTCGCAACCGGCGGTGCTGCCGCATTGCACGGAGGCGTTCTTCAGCGTGTCCAGCGCCTGGGCCAGCGTCTGCTGCCCCGCCGCGTCGTTGCCGGAACGGACCTGCTGCAGCGCGTTCTGGTAACCCTGGGTGGCCTGGTCGAGCCGGGTGTACAGCGCAGCCACCGTCGCCGGCGGCTTGCTGCCGCCCGCGCCCGCACAGGCGGCCAGCAAGCCAAAGGCCATCGCCAGCGGCGCCAGGCGCAGGGATCGAACGACACGAACAGACCGCATGAGCAAAACCACCCGACGAAAAGCGGACACCATAGCCCGCGGCCCCCGCGGACTCAATGAACCGATCTTCGGCGGCGGCTGGCTACAATCGGATTCGACTGCAACGAAGGGACTCCCATGACCGACATCCTGATCGGCCGCAACGACCACGCCAGCGTCAACCTCGACACCCGCTACGGCAATCGCCACGGCATGATCGCCGGGGCCACCGGCACCGGCAAATCGGTGTCGCTGATGGTGCTGGCCGAAGGCTTCTCGAAGCTGGGCGTGCCCTGCTTCCTCGCCGACGCCAAGGGCGACCTCGCCGGCCTGGCGATGGCTGCGAGCGAGCCGGGCGACAAGCTCAAGGCGCGCCTGGAGAAGCTCCAGCTCGCCGACTGGAAGCCGCAGGCCAACCCGGTAATCTTCTGGGATCTCTACGGCAAGCTCGGCCACCCGGTGCGCGCCACCGTGAGCGAGATGGGCCCCGCCCTGCTCGGCCGCGTGCTGGAACTCAACGACACCCAGCAGGGCGTGCTGGAGATCGTGTTCAAGCTGGCCGACGACAACGGCTGGCTGCTGCTGGACCTGGGCGACCTGAGGTCGCTGCTCAACTTCGCGGCGGACAACAGCAAGGGCATCTCCACGCACTACGGCCTGGTCAGCAAGACCAGCCTCGCCGCCGTGCAGCGCGCCCTGCTGCAGCTGGAGCAGGATGGCGCTGCGCAGTTCTTCGGCGAGCCTGCGCTGGAACTGGCCGACCTGATGCGCCAGGACATGAGCGGCCGCGGCGTCATCAACGTGCTGGCCGCCGACCAGCTGATCCTGAAACCCCGGCTCTACTCCACCTTCCTGCTGTGGCTGCTGTCCGAGCTGTTCGAGCAGTTGCCCGAGGTGGGCGACCTCGACCAGCCGAAGCTGGTGTTCTTCTTCGACGAGGCGCACCTCTTGTTCGACGACGCTCCGCCCGCCCTGCTGCAGCGCGTGGAACAGGTGGTGCGGCTGATCCGCTCCAAGGGCGTGGGCGTGTACTTCTGCTCGCAGAACCCAGACGACGTGCCCGCCAACATCCTGGGCCAGCTCGGCAACCGCGTGCAGCACGCGCTGCGCGCATTCACCCCGCGCGACCAGAAGGCGGTGAAGGCCGCCGCCGAGACCTTCGCGCCGAACCCGAAGCTCGACGTCACCACGGCGATCGGCCAGCTCGGCGTGGGCGAGGCGCTGGCCACCACCCTGCGCGACGGCGGCGTGCCCTCGCCGGTGGAGCAGGTGCTGGTGGCCTCGCCGTGTTGCCGCATCGGCGCGATCACCGACGCCGAGCGCGCCACCGTGCGCCAGCGCTCGCCGGTGGGCGGCAAATACGACACCGCCGTCAACCGCGAATCTGCCGCCGAGATCCTCGCCCGGCGCGCGGACGACAAGGCCGCGGACGCCAACGCAGTCGCAACCGGAGCGCAGGCGAAAGACGACAACCGCGGCTCGACCTGGGGCGGCGCCGTGCACGACGCGCTGTTCGGCACCAAGCGCCGGCAAGGCATGGTCGAGACCATGGGCAAGCAGGTGGTGCGCACCATGGGCAGCCAGCTCGGCCGGCAGATCCTGCGTGGCGTGCTGGGTGGCATCTTCGGCGGCAAGCGCTGAGTGAGAGCCTGCCCCTGATGCCGCGCATTGAAGTGATTCCCGCTGACACGCCGTTTGGCGAACGCCTCGTCGCGGGCTTCGGCTATCCGCTGCGCGGCGCCGGGCTGGCCACCTGCACCGCGCTGACGCTGGCGCATTACGCGGGTTTCCTGCCCGCCGTCGGCACCCTGGCCAGCCTGCTGGTATGGGCTGCCACCTGGCGCTACGCCGCCGACTGCCTGCTGCACACCGCCAACGGCTACGCCGACCCGCCGAATGTGGGCAGCGAAGGCAACGGCGCCAGCGGCTGGGGACTCACCGCGGTCCACCTGCTGCTGGTGGCGTTGTGCGTGCTGGCGGTGGTGTTCTTTCCACGCGCGCTGTGGCCGGTGCTGGTGGTGGCCGCGCTGGCGCTGCCGGCGGTGGACATGTCGCTGGCCTTCGACGGCAACCTGGCGCTGGCGCTCAACCCGTTGAACTGGGTACGCGTGGTCAACACCTTCGGGCCGGTCTACCTGGTGCCAGTGGCGATCAACCTGCTGCTCGGCCTGTTGATCGTGCTGGCCTCGCTCGGCTCGCACCTGCTGCCGCGCTTCCTCGCGCTGCCGCTGTTCGCCTTTGCCTGTACCTGGCTGATCGTGCTGGCCTTCCACCTGATGGGCGCGCTGATCCACCTGCACCACGAGCGCTTCGGCCTGGTACCCGAGGCGCCGGAGTTGGCCAGGACCGCGGGCCAGGACGAGGACGGTCGACTGGTCGATGAAACGCGCGCGCTGGCCGGCAGCGATCCCATGGCGGCGCTGCGCCAGCTGGCCGAACGCCTGCGCCAGCGCAACGCGCCCGCGCCGGTGCACCAGCTCTACCGCGAGCTGCTGCGCCGCCAGGGCCTGCGCGACGACCTGCTGGTGCACGGCCAGATCTGGATCGCGGCGCTGATCGCGCAGAACGAAGCGCGCCGCGCGCTGGGCGTGCTGCAGGAATGCTGCACCATCGAGCCCGCCTTCGTGCCCGACGACCCGCGCACCTGCGGCGAACTGGCCGACCTCGCCGCGCGCCTGGGCATGGAACGCCTCGCCATCCACCTCGGCCGCGGCTACCTCGCGCACTGGCCGCGCGACCCGCAGGCACCGCACTACGGCCTGCTGGTCGCGCGCCTGCTGGCCACGCGGCCCGAGCGGCGCGCCGAAGCGATCGTCCTGCTGCAGAAGCTCGCCGCCGCCTGGCCCGACCACCCGCACCGCGACGACATCGCCGCCCTGCAACGGCAACTGGCGGGCACCGCATGAACACGCCCCGGATCGCCGCCGCCATCGCCCTCGCCGGCATGCTCGCCTTCCTCGCCACCGGCATCGCGGCGCAATGCCTGCGCCCCGACCTCGACTGGGTGCGCGTGCCGAACAGCTTCTACCTGATCGGGCCGTGGGGCGGCGTGGTACGCGCTGGCTACTATGCGATGGCGCTCGCGCTGGTGCTGTTCGGCGTCGACGCGTATCGCACGCTGGCGCCCACGGCTCGCAGCGCCGCACCGCTGCTGCTGTTCATCGCAGGCGGCGCGGCGCTGGCGCTCACCGCGCTCGCCACCACCGATACCTGGAACCGCCCACCCACGCTGCACGGCTACGTGCATGGCGTGGCGGCGCAAGCCGCCTTCCTGTGCACGACCACCGCGATGCTGCTGCAGGCCTGGCGGCTGCGCGGCGATGCGCGCTGGCGACGCTGGTTCCGGTCCGCGCTTGCGTATGCCGCGCTCTGCTTCGTGCTGCTGTGGGTGCAGGCGTTCTGGCGCGCGCTGCCGCGCGGACTCAGCCAGAAAGTGTTGATCGTGCTGATCCTGGGTTGGCTGATGGCCGCGGCATGGCGCCTGCTGCGCGGCCCAGGCCGTGACGGGGTGCGCGCATGAGCCGCTGGCGCCCACCCGCTCCCCGCTCCACCGCGATCATCACCCGCGCCGGCTTCGAGAAGCTCAAGGCCGAGCTGGACCACCTGTGGCACACCCTGCGCCCCGAAGTGGTGAAGGCGCTCGCCGCCGCGGCCGCCGAAGGCGACCGTTCCGAGAACGCGGAATACACCTACCGCAAGAAGCAGCTCGGCGAGATCGACCGCCGCGTGCGCTACCTCAGCAAGCGCATCCCCTCGCTCAAGGTGGCCGAAGGCGCACCCGCTGACCGCGAGGCGGTGTTCTTCGGCGCCACCATCGCGCTGGAGAACCTCGCCAGCGGCGAGGAAGTCCGCTACCGCATCGTCGGCCCCGACGAGACCGACGCCAAGCTCGGCTGGATCAGCATCGATTCACCGCTGGCCCGCGCGGCGCTGAAGAAGCGGCTGGACGACGAGTTCGAGGCGGAGCTGCCCGGCGGGCGCACGCGGTTCCTGATCGTCGAGGTGCGCTACGAGGTTTGAGCGCTCGGGTGATGCCCCCTGCATGCAAGGGAGGGGGCATCAAGCCGCGACGCAACCTGCATCAGGAAAGCGCGCTGACCATGACGCAGTAGCCGTCGGGATCGCGCAGCGCGAACTCCAGGGTTCCCGTGGCCGGGTTGCGCTGGGGTCCATCGACCAGCCGGGGTACGAGGTCGCGCGCCCTTTGCAGCGCCATCTCGAAATCGTCGACGCGGAAGAACAGCAGCAGGCCGTTGCCGGGCGTGGCGAGGTCGGGGCTGGCCAGCGAGGGGTGGTCGTGCGCACCCCACGCATGCAGGCACAGCAGCACCGTGCCGTCGGCATCGACGAGTTGCCCGAAGTAGTCGTGCTCAGGCGCCGTCGCAGGCTGGCCGAACAGGCGCTGGTACCACGCGAAACTGCGGGCGACATCGCGCACGCCGATGATGGTCCATGTGCGTTTCATGAGCGACCTCCCGGTCGTGTCAGTCCGACTGGTTCGCCAGTGCCTCCGCCAGCGCCAGATATTCCTCGCCCTTTTCCAGTCCATCGATGAAGCGGGCGGGTATGGCTTCCAGCCCGCCGATGGCACCGCACAGCGCTCCGGTGAGCATGGCGCGCGCCTGGTTCTGCCCGCCCGCGTTCACCGCGTTGAGCACGCCCTGTTCCACGTCGCCCTGGAAGCGCGCCGCGAGGTAGTAGGCCGCGGGAAACTGGTGGTACACCGCGCACGGCAGGCCGTAGACCAGGCCAACCTTCGACGCCGGTTCGATGGCCACGCCGGGATCGCGCGCCGCCCGCGCGATGGACGACACGGTGAGCAAGGCGTCGGGCGAGGCGAACTGCCCGGCCTGCAAGGGCGCCTCCGCGCCCTGCGGCACGTCCAGCTCGCCGCTGGTCACGGTGTGGAACGGCAGCTCGCCGGACTTCACCATGCCCATCAGCCGGCCGGACAAATCGCCATCCAGCGGCACGCCGTTCGCCAGCTGCCCCAGCACCACGGCAAACGCCAGCGTCATCGCGCCCACCGTGGGATCGCGCTGGGTGAGCGCCACGTTGCCGCTCACGTGCCGCGCCAGCTGCGCCGGCTCGCCCGCGTGGCGCAGCGCGATCGCCAGCACCCGTTCCGCCGCCTCGGTGTTGTCCGCCAATCCCGCCACCTGCCCCCACGGCAAGCCGGCACGGCGCTTGCGCCACGCCTCGCGGATCGACTGGCTGGTGTAGCCGCCCGGCCCCGCCATCGGCGTGCCGTCCAGCAGCGGGAACAGTTCGCGGTCCATCCGCGCGCAGAAGTCCGCCTCGTCATAGCCGCCGCGCTCCACCAGCGAGCGCGCTGTCAGTGCGAGAATGAACCCCGCTTGCGACGACGCGCCTGGCGGCAACCCTTCGTGGTAGCGCCCGGGCTTCGGCGCCGTGTAGTCGTCGATCCAGTCGCCGTAGTCGCGCCTCAGCGCGTCGAGGTCGTAGTACCAGTGCGGGCCGAGCGCGAGCGCGTCGCCGATGAAGGCACCCAGCAGGGCGCCCTGGACGCGGCTTGTTCTTGAAACGTGAGATGGGCTTGGGGACATGGCGACTCACCTGGGGCTTGGCGACCATGCTGCATCGTACGCCTGCCGTCAGTCGAATCCACGCAGCATCACGCCGGCTCCACATCCCGCAAGGCGGCCCACTGGCGACAAGGAACACACGCATTGCGTGCATGCAGCCCGCGCCTCGACAGCTTGCTAGGATGCCCGCACATGCCACGGTCCGCTTCGCACGCATGCTGCTCGAACAACTCCACGCCAAACGCCAAGCCATCCAGGCGCTCGGACAAAAGTTCGGAGCCAAGCGCATCCGTGTGTTCGGCTCCGTCGCTCGCGGCAAGGAAAGCGACCACAGCGACATCGATTTCCTGGTCGAGCTGCCCCGAGGCTACGACCTCTTCGGGCAGCGCTTCCCACTGACCGAAGCGCTGTCGTCGCTGCTGGGCCGCGCCGTGGACGTCGTACCGGATCACGAGCTCAGTCCGCACATCCGCTCCCGCGTCGTTGGTGAAGCGGTCGAGCTGTGAACAATGTCCTATGCGCTGCACATCCTGGATGCGATTGCCAAGATTCGTCGCATCCAGAGCCGAGGCGACATCACGCGGGACGACATCCACTACGACGCCACTATGCGCAACCTGCAAACGCTTTCGGAGGCGACTCAATCTCTCCCGAATGAGCTCAAGGCGGCGTTCCCCACGATTCCGTGGCGACAGATCAGCGGGTTCCGCAACATCCTCGTGCACAACTGCCTTGGCAATATCGACCCGCTGACCATTGCTGCCGTTGTTTCCCAGCAACTCGATCCTCTGGAGGCCTGCGTACGTGAGATGCTTGATCGGTCGCCTCGCTTGCCTTGAGAGGCCCTCACAGGAGCGATGGCGCCGTTTCCGCGCTCCATCGCGCGACAGCCGGTTACTTATGCGCTCCCACCGGATTCATCCGCCAGCCAACGGCGCAGGATAGCTGCGTCCTGCTCGCGCCGGCAGGAAGCATGGAGCTTCGACGAAGAATGCCTCGCACTCGTTGCCGGCATGCCAACCGGCCACTCCGGCCAACGGCAAGGGCCGCAACTCCAGCGGATCACACAACACCTCACCAGCGCTGATCGCTCGCGCACAGGCGTCGATGGCCTCCACTGGCGATGCGTCGGAACCAGCCATCACCAACGCCTTCCCCACCAGCAATTGCGCCGGCGTCAGCGCATGTTCCAGCAGCGCATGGCCGAACAGCTCCACCCGGATGCGACCGTCCAGCCATGCCGCGCGCTCGCGCCAGAACAGGCCGTGCCAGTCATGGGCATCCCACAGCGGGAGCAGCGCCGGATCGCGCAGGGTGACGATGACGCCGGCTTCATCGAAATGGGTGAGCGCGTATTGGGCGCGGGAACGTTGTTTCGGCCCCATGTGCGCGATCTCGGCCACTTGCCGCGCGTTGAGCGCGCGCTTCAAGGCGGGATGACGCAACCGGGCCAGCGCGTTGAACAGGTCGTGCCAGTTGTTTTCGCGGGTGGCGATTTCGCCGCGCTCGGCGATGCGTTGTTCGTAGTGCAGGTCGTCGGAGAGCAGTTCGCGGGTTTGCGCCACGAAGCGCTCGTGCATGCCGGCAGGGCGGGCGGCGTTGAGCGCATCGATGCTCGGCCAGTCGCGCCCTTCGATCAGCCCGGCGTATTCGCGCCACGCCGCCAGCGGCATCCGCCCGAACACCTGCGGATCGACCGCGTCGCGGGCGGGCGCCAGGTAGCGCATGGCGCGTTACAGGATCTGCAGCGCCGGATGCGCCAAACGCGCGTGCAGGTCGTGCTCGCTGGCGCCCTCGACCACCACATCCACGAACTGACCCGGCTTGAGGCCCTGGCCATCGGCGATCAGCACCGTGCCGTCGATCTCCGGCGCGTCGGCGGCGGAGCGGGCCACGGCGCCATCGGCGTTCGCCTCGTCCACCAGTACCTTGAGCGTGCGGCCGATCTTGCGCTGCAGCTTGCCGGCGGAGATTTCCGCCTGCACGGCCATGAACTGCTCGAGGCGGTCTTCCTTCAGCTCCTCGGAGACGGCGCCGGGTAGTTCATTGGCCTTGGCGCCGTCCACCGGCGAGTAGGCGAAGGCGCCCACGCGGTCGAGCTCGGCCTCGCGCAGGAAGTCCAGCAGTTCCTCGAACTCGGCATCGGTCTCGCCGGGGAAGCCCACGATGAAGGTGCTGCGGAGGGTGAGGTCGGGCACCTGTTTGCGCCAGTTGCGGATGCGCTCCAGTGTCTTGTCGATGTTGCCGGGACGCTTCATCAGTTTCAGGATGCGCGGGCTGGCGTGCTGGAACGGGATGTCGAGGTACGGCAGGATCTTTCCTTCCGCCATCAGCGGCATCACTTCGTCCACGTGCGGGTACGGGTAGACGTAGTGCAGGCGCGTCCACGCGCCCAGTTCGGCCAGGCCTTCGCACAGTTCGGTCATGCGCGTGCGGTACGCCTTGCCGCGCCATTCGCGTTCGGCGTACTTGAGGTCCACGCCGTACGCGCTGGTGTCCTGCGAGATCACCAGCAGTTCCTTTACGCCGCCCTTGACCAGCTTCTCGGCTTCCAGCAGCACCTGGTCCACCGGGCGCGAGACGAGGTCGCCGCGCATCGAGGGGATGATGCAGAAGCTGCAGCGGTGGTTGCAGCCTTCGGAAATCTTGAGGTAGGCGTAGTGCTTCGGGGTGAGCTTGACGCCGGTGTCCGGCACGATATCCAGGAACTTGTTGCGTAAGGGCGGCAGCGCCTCGTGCACCGCGTGCATCACGCTGGCGTAGTCCTGCGGGCCGCTGATCGAGAGCACGTCGGGATAGGCCTCGCGGATCAGCTCGGCGCGCTTGCCGAGGCAGCCGGTGACGATCACCTTGCCGTTCTCGTTGAGCGCCGTGCCGATCGAATCCAGCGACTCCTGCACCGCCGCGTCGATGAAGCCGCAGGTGTTCACCACCACCGCGTCGGCCTCGCCGTAGCTGGGCACGATCTCGTAGCCCTCGACCTTGAGCTGGGTGAGGATGCGCTCGGAATCCACCAGCGCCTTGGGGCAGCCGAGGCTGACGAAACCGATCTTCTGCGTGGCCTGCGACATGCGACGGCAACCGTGGCTGTTGGAAAACCCAGAATTATACGGGGATCCGCGCTGCCGGCTCGGCCGTGCGCGGCTGCGGCTGCGCCTTCACCGCCCCCTTGCACCCCAGCCCGCTAGAATCCCACGCATTGTCGCCTAGGAGACGCCGGCCATGGGCCAGCACATCAACATTCCCACCTCGCGCACGCAATGCATAGGCGGCTACCTCGCCCAGCCCGAAGGCCGGCCGAAGGGCGGCATCGTGGTGGTGCAGGAGATCTTCGGGGTCACCGCGCACATCCGCAGCGTGGCGGACCGCTTCGCCGCCGCCGGCTACACGGCGATCGCGCCGGCCTTCTTCGACCACCTCGAAGCCTGGCTGGAACTGGATTACGACGAAGTGGGCATGGCACGCGGCAAGGCGCTGGTGGGCGAACTGGGGCTGGATCGCCCGCTGGAGGACGTGGCCAGCGCCGCCGAATCGATTGCCTCCTCCGGCAAGGTCGGCGTGGTGGGCTACTGCTGGGGCGGCACGATTGCGCTGCTCTCCGCGCTGCGGCTGGGCCTGCCCGCGGTGAGCTACTACGGCGCCCGCAACGTGCCGTTCCTGGGCGAAAAGCCGAAGGCGCCGGTGATGTTCCACTTCGGCGAAGACGATCCCTCGATCCCGCCCGAGGCGGTGGCGCAGCATCGCGAACTGCTGCCGCAGATGGAAGTGTTCAGCTACCCCGGCGCGGGTCACGCGTTCAATCGCGACGTGCCGGGCGACAAGCATTACCACGGGGCCAGCGCGATGCTGGCGTGGCAGCGCACGCTGGAATTCTTCGACCGGCAACTGGCCGGCGCATGAGCGGGGCCGGCTTCACGCTCGACCCGCGGCTGCAGGCCGACACCCGCCACGTCGCCATGCTGCCGCTGTGCGAGCTGCGGCTGATGGACGATGCGCGTTACCCGTGGCTGGTCCTGGTGCCGCGCCGCACCGGCATGGTGGAGATCGCCGACCTCGCCGAGGCCGAGCAGGCGCAACTGTGGCGCGAGGCGAACCAGGCCGCCGCCGCGCTGCGCGCCGTGGCGCCCTGCGACAAGCTCAACCTCGGCGCACTGGGCAACATCGTGCGCCAGCTGCACCTGCACGTGGTGGCGCGCACGCAGGACGATGCGGTCTGGCCCGGCCCGGTCTGGGGCAGCGGCGCCGCCGTGCCCTACGCCGCCGAGGCGCTGGCAACGCGACTGTCCTCGCTGCGGCAAAAGCTCGAAGAACTGAAGAGTGCGGCCATGGATGGCCGCCCGTTTGATTATCGCGATCAAGGATGATCGCAAAAACCATGGAGAGTGCGGCCACGGATGGCCGCCCGTTTGACTCTCGCGACCGAAGATGGTCGCAAAAACCATGAAAAGTGCGACATGGATGGCCGCCCATCCGACTCTGGCGACCAGGGATGGTCGCAAAACTAAAGAAAAGCCCGCGGATCGCTCCGCGGGCTTTTTGCCGGATCAGGCAACGCGGCTCAGTGCTGCTGTTGCGCGGCCTGGTCGACGGAGTCGCAGCCGGCGGCCGTCTTGCATTGCTGGCCGTCGTCGATCTTCACTGGCGCATGGTGGTCCTGCAGCGCGCGCGCCTTGGTGTTGATCGCGTTGATCTCGGTCAGCTGGCCGCCGTTGTCGTAGTAAGCGGTGAAGCCGTAGTCGATCGACATGCGCGCCAGGTACTGCAGGTGCACTTTGCGGATCTTGGAATCGTCGCTGGGCAGCAGCAGCACGGTCTTGGGCAGCTTGCCGGTGTCCTTGAGGTAGGCGAAATGGCTGCCGGCATCGATTGCCGACAATACCGCGCCGTCGATCACGAACTGGCCTTCCTTGTAGGCCTCGATGGTGGTGTCGAACTTGCCCTTCATCTGGGCCGTGTTCACCGTGCCCTTGGTACCGCCGCCGAACATGTGGCAGCCACCGAGCAGGAAAACGCTGCCGAGCACCAGCGCAGCGACGGCGCGGGTCAACAGGGTGGAAAAACGGGTCATCGGGATCTCCTGCATTAAAGCGGTCGTGATGGCTTTGCGAGTTTAGCGCGGTGCCTTGCGCCGGGCGGTGGCGGCGAATGGCTGGCGAGCGCCGGTTCAGGTACGCGGCAAGGTCACGCCCTGCTGGCCCTGGTATTTGCCGCCGCGATCCTTGTAGCTGGTCTCGCAGGGCTCGTCGGACTCGAAGAAGAGCAACTGCGCCACGCCCTCGTTCGCGTAGATCTTCGCGGGCAGCGGCGTGGTGTTGGAGAACTCCAGCGTCACGTGACCCTCCCACTCCGGCTCCAGCGGGGTGACATTGACGATGATGCCGCAGCGCGCGTAGGTGCTCTTGCCCAGGCACACCACCAGCACGTCGCGCGGGATGCGGAAGAACTCCACCGTGCGCGCCAGCGCGAAGGAGTTCGGCGGGATGATGCATACGTCCGAAGTCACGTCCACGAAGCTGTTCGGGTCGAACGCCTTCGGGTCGACGATGGTGGAGTTGATGTTGGTGAACACCTTGAACTCGCGCGCGCAGCGCACGTCGTAGCCGTAGCTGGAGGTGCCCCAGGACACCGCGCGGCTGCCGTCCTCGCGCTGCTTCATCTGGCCCGGCTCGAACGGCTCGATCATGCCGTGGCCCTCGGCCATGCGGCGGATCCACTTGTCGGACTTGATGCTCACGTGCGCTCCGCGGTCGGCATGATGCCCGGCCAAGCCGGGCGAAAGCGGCAAAAATACATGGTCGGGGTGCCACCACGCCAGCACGAGCCGCCCCGCCCCACATCGGTAGGAGCGCACCCTGTGCGCGAAAAGCTTTTGGCCGGGTGTCGCAAGAGTTTTTCGCGCACGGGGTGCGCTCCTACCGAGCGTCGGCAGATGGGTCCAAGGCGGCGAATACCGCAGCCAGCGCGTCCAGCGCAGCCCGCAGCTCCGCGCAACGTTCCGCATGTGCCAGCACCTGTCCCACCGTGCAGCCGGCGCCCGGCAGGGCCACGGGCAGCGGTGCCGACGTCAGCAACTCCGCCGACATGGTGCGCAGTATCCCGGCCAACGCCTCCTGCGCGTGGTACGAGCCACGCGCCGAGGCGTTCAGCAACAGCACCGGCTTGCCGGGGAATTCCAGGCTGCCGACCAGCCAGTCCAGCAGGTTCTTGAACGCGCCGGGCACGCCATGGGCGTATTCGGGACACGCGATCAGCAGCGCATCGGCCTGCCCGACTGCTCCGCGCAACGACAACACGGACGCCGGCAGCGGATCGCGTTCGTCGTCGGGATTGAACAGCGGCAGCGTGGCGAGACCGTCGTACATCGCCAGTTCCAGCGACGCAGGCGCCAGTTGCCGTGCGGCTTCCAGCGCGGCGCGGTTGGAAGAAACCCGGCGCAGGCTGCCGCACAGGCACAGCACGCGCCGGGTTGCGCTCATGCTTGAGAATCCGTTCGGAAGCGTAGCGAGCGGACGCAGGGTGGATGCGGGCGACGCGCAGAAACCGGAGCGTATGGATCGATACATGAGGATTTCGGGCATCGACCGCGCCCGACCTGCGTTCGCGCAGCAGCTTCCGGACGGGTTCTCACGGGGTGCCCTGCACCACGATCTTGCCCAGCCCCAGCGACTTGTTGCGCGGCTGGCGCGACAATCGGCCAGCGGTGTTGCGCGCGATCTCGCGATAGCGCGCGGCGAGGTCGGATTCCGGCATCGCCACCACGGTGGGCGTGCCGCCGTCGGCCTGCTCGCGGATGCGGATGTCCAGCGGCAGCGAGCCGAGGTAGGGCACGCCGTACTGCTCCGCCATGCGCGCGCCGCCACCCTCGCCGAAGATGTGCTCCTCGTGGCCGCAGTTCGAGCAGACGTGGGTGGCCATGTTCTCCACCACGCCGAGCACCGGCACGCCCACCTTCTCGAACATCTTGAGCGCCTTGCGTGCATCCAGCAGGGCGATGTCCTGCGGCGTCGTGACGATCACCGCGCCGGCCACCGGCACTTTTTGCGCCAGCGTGAGCTGGATGTCGCCGGTGCCGGGCGGCAGGTCGATCACCAGGTAGTCGAGCATTTCCCAGCGCGAATCGGTGAGCAGCTGCATCATCGCCTGCGTCACCATCGGGCCACGCCAGATCATCGGTGTCTCCTCGTCGACGAGGAAGCCGATCGACATCGCCTGCAGGCCGTGCGCCTGCATCGGCGTGATGCTCTTGCCGTCGGGCGATTCCGGCTTGCCACCGATGCCCAGCATGCGCGGCTGGCTGGGGCCGTAGATGTCGGCGTCGAGCACGCCCACCTTGGCGCCTTCGGCCTGCAGCGCCAGCGCGAGATTCGCCGCCACCGTGGACTTGCCCACGCCGCCCTTGCCCGAGGCCACCACGATGATGTTCTTCACGTTGGGCAGCGGCCCCAGCGCGCCCTGCACCTTGTGCGACTGGATGCGGCTGGTGACGGACACCGTGGCCGCCGCGATCGCCGGATCGGCCTCCAGCGCCTGCCTCGCCTGTGCGGCCAGTACCTCGGCGGCGCCGGCGGCGGGATAGCCCAGCCGCAGGTCCACCGACACCCTGGCACCGTCCACGCCCACCGCGCGCACGGCCTCGGCCAGCGGCGCGCCGGTATGGAGATCGATGGTTTCGCCGAGAATCTGGCGGACCAAGGCTTCGTTCGCCTGCGTCATGTCGTGTCGGAATGCTTCAATGGGGACAGCCCATTATGCCAGCCGAGGCCACGGCGCCGGCTGATGCAGATCAGCATGGCGCGGCGCAGCTTGACGGCCTCGCCGGGCCCCGGCAGGCTCGGACCATACTGTTTCGTACGGGGAGTATCGCCATGAAGCACGCTGTTCGTCTTGCCTTCACCCTGGCCCTGCTGCTTGGCGCCGGTGCCGTGTCCGCCGCCGACACGAGCACGCCGGTCGGCACCTGGAAGCAGGTGGACGACGTCACCGGCAAGGTGAAGTCCATCATCCAGATCAGCGAGACGAATGGCACGCTGGAAGGCAAGGTGATGCAATTGCTCAACCGCAGCCCGGAAGCCATCGCCCGCGACGGCGAGCATCCGAAATGCGCGAAGTGCGACGGCGAACGCAAGGACCAGCCGATCGAGGGCATGACCATCATGTGGGGCGTCAGCAAGGACGGCGACGTGTGGGATGGCGGCAAGATCCTCGATCCCAAGAACGGCAAGATCTACAAGGTGAAGCTCACGCTGGAGGACGGCGGGCGGAAACTCGACGTGCACGGCTACATCGGCTTCGCCCTGCTGGGCCGCAGCCAGGTGTGGGAACGTCAGCAGTAAGTGCCTGTGGCCGAGCTTGAGCGATGACGGAACGCGGGCCGATGGCCCGCGCTTTTCGTCGCCCTAGTCACCGGCCACGTCGGCCCGGTGCACCGCCACGCCGCGTGCTGCATAGGCACTGCGCGTGGCCTTGTCCACGTCGCGCTCCACCACCAGGTGCTGCACTTCCGCCAGCCCGGCCACCCGGTGCGTGGCGACCGTCCCCAGCTTGTCGCTGGTGACCACCACCACGGTTTCACCGCTGGCTTCCACCATCGCACGCTTGAACAGCGATTCTTCGCTGTCGAAGCCCCACAGGCCGCCTTTCACATCCAGCGCGCACGCGCCGGGAAAACACAGGTCGGCGCGGATCCGCTGCAGCTCCTTCACTGCCTGCGCGCCCACCGCACCACCGATGCGCGGATCGACGCGGCCGCCGATCAGCTGGACCTCGAAACCCTCGCGATCCAGCAAGGCCAGCGCAACATCCGGCGCATTGGTGACCACCGTCAGGCCGCACCGCTCAGGCAGGGCTGCGGCGATCGCGGCATTGGTGGAGCCGGCGTCGATCAGCAGGACCTGCCCCTGGCGCACCAGCGTCGCCGCCTTGCGCGCCAGCGCCTGCTTGCGGCCGATGTGCTCGACGCGCCGCTGCTTCAGCGGCGACACCGCCACCGGCAGCGGCAAGGCGCCGCCATAGACGCGCTTGCACAGCCCCTGCGCCGCCAGTTCGCGGAGATCGCGCCGGATGGAATCTTCGGAAACCTCGAACTCGGCCGCCAGCTCCACCGCCACCACGCGGCCGTGGCTGCGCAGTCGCTGCAGGATCCACTGCTGCCGCTCCTGCGGCATCGCCTCGCCGGGAGGAATCGGCGCCGCCGCGCGTGGCTTGCTCATGCCGACACCAGGCCGTGCGTGGCGAGCCACTCGCGCAAACCCTCGGGGCCGCGGAACCACCACGCATGCATCCCCTGCGCCGCCGCCGCATCGACGTTGCGTCGCGCATCGTCGATGTAGGCCGTGCGCGCGGGGTCGATCGAATAGCGCTCGAACAATCGCCGGTAGATGCGCGGATCCGGCTTGATCAGCCGCTCCTCGCCGGAAACGACGATGCCCTCGAACCAGTGCAGGAAACCGAACATCTCGATCTCCTTCGCGCGCGGGAAGGTCTCGTGCGACCAGTTGGTCAGCGCGTACAGGCGCACGCCGCGCGCCTTCAGCTCGGCGAGCAGGTCCACGCTGCCCTGGATCACGCCGCCCAGCATCTCCCGCCAGCCGTCGCGATACGCCGCGATCAGGCCGGCGTGCTCGGGAAACTGCGCCGTGAGGCTGGCCACCGCCTCGTGCCAGGAACGGCCCGCGTCCTGCTGCTCGTTCCACGCGCCGGTGCAGACCTCGGCGAGGAAACGCTCCATCGCGGCCTCGTCGTCGAACAGCCGGCGATAGAGGTAGCGCGGGTTCCAGTCGATCAGCACGCCGCCCAGGTCGAATACCACGGTGTCGATCATCGCGTGTTTCCCGTTCATCGCCGCACGATCCTTGCGGAAGCGGCCACCAGCAGCAGCAACCCCGCCACCACGACCAGCGCCAGCGGCAGGCTGGCCAGCCGGGAGATGAAACCGATCAGGGCGGGCCCGCTGAGCAGGCCCGCGTAGCCGAGCATGGTGACTGCCGCGATCGCGATCGCCGGCGAACCTCCCGGCAGGCGCCCCGCCGCGCTGAACATCACCGGCACGATGTTGGAGGCGCCCAGGCCGATCAGCACGAATCCGGCCAGCGACGCCATCGGCCACGGCACGCTGGCCGCCAGCGCGAAGCCCGTCGCGGCGAGGCCGGCGCCCGCGCGCACGGCCCACACCGGCCCGATCCGCCGGATCAGACGATCGCCGGTGAGCCGACCGAGCGCCATGGCGACCGAGAAACAGGCGTAGCCGATCCCGGCCGCACTCGGCGCGAAACCGCGGAAATCGCGCAGGAACACCGCACTCCAGTCCAGCATCGAGCCTTCGGCCATGAAGCTCACGAAGCACAGCAGGCCGAGCAGCAGCACCACGCCGTGCGGCACGCGGAACGGCTCGTGCCCGGCGGCCGCGCCGTCCACGTTCGGCAGCAGGCCGCCGCGCAGGTACAGCACGAGGGCGGCCAGCAAGGCCGATACCGCCAGCGCGGCCAGCGGCAACGGCAGGCCGAGCGCGAGCAAGGCGCTCATGCCCGCCGCACCGCCCAGGCCGCCCAGGCTGAACAAGCCGTGGAAACCCGACATCAGCATGCGGCCGTCGCGCCGCTCCACTTCGACCGCGTGCGCATTCATCGCCACGTCCACCGCCCCCAGCATCACGCCGAAGTACAGCAGTGCCGTAGTCAGCACGGCGACGTTCGGCGCCAGCGCCAGCACCGGCGGCGCCAGGCACAGCAGCCATCCCGACGCCACGATCACCCGGCGGTTGCCGAAACGATGGCTCAGCCAGCCCACGAACGGCATCGAGGCCATGGAGCCGCCGCCGAACGCCAGCAGCAGCAGGCCCAGTTGCGCGTCGTCCAGCCCCAGCCGCGCCTTGGCATAAGGCACCATCGGCGCCCACGCCGCCATGCCGATGCCCGACACCAGGAAGATCAGCCGCGTGGAACGCGTGGCGGCGCCAAGCCGGTCGCGCACGGCCGGCAGGGATTGGGAAAGCATGTCCACAGGCAGTCACGCACGCTCGATATAACAGGCGCCATCGTATACAAACATGCAAAAACGTGCAAACGAGCGCATGCCCATGCGCCGTCGGGATACGCAAACCGGCGGACCGGTTCTCCGGCAACGATCGCGTCGCCGCGAGACGGCTGTCCATGGACTCCGGGACGCAGGGCGAGCGGAACTACGCGACAACCAGCCGTGGCGCGCCCTTCCGCGTCGTGATGGTCAACGAAGCCGAGGCCAGCAGCTGACCCGCCGCCCCCTCTTCGACTGCCTCGACGTGGATCGTGCCGGCGCCGTCCGTGGACTGGATGATGACCTGCGCCAGGCCGTTGAACAGCGAGCGCCGGGGCTCCTTGTCGCTTTCGTGGCAATTGGGGTCGCCGTTGCCCACGCCGATCAATTTGCCCGCGCCGGCAATGCGGAACGCGAGCTTGTGGTTCGCGGTCGGCACCGGGCGGCCATGGGCATCGAGCACGTCGACCGTGAGCATGGCCACGTCCTGCCCGTCGGCCGTGATCTCCGCGCGATCGGCCGTCAGCCGCAGCTTGCGCGCGGGGCCGGTGGTTTCGCGGCGGTCGACCAGCACGACCTGGCCGTTCCTGCGGCCACGTGCCTCGATCACGCCGGGGGCGTAGGCCACCTTCCACTGCACGTGGCCGAAGCGCGGCACCTGCTGGATGCCCAGGCTCTTGCCGTTGAGCAGCAGCTCGACCTCGTCCAGGTTGGTGTAGACCCACACCGGGATTTCCTGGCCCTCCTTGCCCGCCCAGTTCCAGTGCGGGAACACGTGCAGGCTGGGCGCCTTCGTCCACCATGCCTTGTAGTACCAGTAATAATCCTTGGGGAAGCCGCACAGGTCGACGATGCCGAACTGCGAACTCACCGAGGGCCAACCATACGGCGTCGGCTCGCCGCGATAGTCGAAACCCGTCCATGCGAAGCCGCCGGCCAGCCAGTCGCGGCTGGCGTAGAAGCTCCACCACTGCTCCGGCGTTTCGCCCCACGGCACCACGCCGTCGTAGCTGTTGACGGTGTTCTTCTTGGGATCGGTCACGTATTCGCCGCGCGTGGCGATGGCGCTGGAGGTTTCCGATCCGTACACCGCGCGCTTGGGATGCTTCTGGTGGAACGCGTCCGGGTACTTCAGGTTGTAGTTGAAGCCGATGACGTCGAGCGCATCCGACACGCCCTGCTCGTTGTCGCCATTGACCGCCGCCGACACGACGCGGGTGGGATCGAGCTCGTGGCAGCGCTCGACCATCGCCGCGCCGATGCGTTCGCCCTGCGGTTCCAGCGCCCCCTTCTGCAACCGCCATTCCTCGTTGCCGATCGACCAGAGAATGACCGAAGGCGAATTGCGGTAGCGCTTCACCATGGTTTCGAGTTGCTGCAGACCGCTGGGGCTGGAGCTCATGTGCCGGGTCTCGCACATCATCATCATGCCCATGCGATCGCAGGCCTCCACCCATTCCGGCGTCGGCATGTTGTGCGAGGTGCGCACGGCATTGCAGCCCATGCCCTGCAGCACGCCCACGCGGAACGCCTGCAAGCGGTCCGGCAGCGCCGCACCTACGCCCGCGTGGTCCTGGTGATTGCAGGTGCCCTGGATCTTCAACGGCTGGCCGTTGAGGAAGAAGCCGCGCTCGGGGTCGAACGCCGCCGTGCGCACGCCGAACGGGAATTGCTCGGCATCGCGCGTGGCGCCATCGACGACGACCTTGACCAGCGCCGTGTAGAGATGCGGTTCGTCGGGCGACCAGAGCTTGGGGGCGTCGATGCGCGCGGTCGCGCGGCAATCCGCCGATGCATGCGGCGCAATCGGCTGCGCGGGCGTCGCCGCATGCGCAACCACGCGACCGGAGGCATCGGTGATGCGCCATTCCAGCGCGGCATGCACGATGTGTTCGCCTTCGTTCTCGACCAGCGCAGCCAACGCCAATGCGGCTGCACTACCCTCGACGGTCGACCGCACCACGCTCTCCCAGCGACCGAGATGCACGGGGTCCAGCTTGGTCAGCCAGACATGGCGGTAGATGCCGGCGCCCTCGTAGAACCAGCCGTCGCCGAAGCTGGCATCGACGCGCAGGGCGACGACGTTCTTGCCGCCATAGTTCAGGAAATCGGTGAGATCGAAACGGAACGGCGTGTAGCCGTCGTCATGCCGGCCGATGAAGCAGCCGTTGACGAACAGCACGACGTCGCGCATCGCGCCGTCGAACTCGATCCAGATGCGGCGGCCGCGATCGCTTTCGGGAAGCTCGAACGTGCGCCGGTACCAGCCCACGCTGGTCGCGGGGTAACGGCGGCCGAGCGGCTTGTAGCCGTGCGAAGTCAGCCTGGTGTCGTCGTCGCCGCTGTCGTCGTGCACGGGCGCCAGCTCGACGGCCCAGTCGTGCGGAAGGTTCAAGGCACGCCAGCCGGCGTCGTCGAAATCGGGCGTGGCGATCTTGAAGTCGCCGGTCTTGGAAAAATCGCCCTGGCCGTAGCCGTAGCCGAAATCCTTGGCCGGATCGCTGCCGTTGCCGAACGCGAAGCGCCAATCGAAGTCGAGCAGCCATTGCTCGCGCGGCGCCACCGGCGACTCGCCGTGCCGCACGGGCGATGACGGCTTTTCACCAGTCGCGCCGCCGGTTCCACTTGCCCACACGGCGCGCGGCAACAGACAGGAACCCGCCAGGCCGATGCCGGAGAGGATGAAGGTACGGCGCGTCGTATCGACCATGAGGTCGGATCCCGGTGGCGTGCGATCTCCATAAATACTACATAACGCATTACCAGTTTCCAAGCTTGCGGCGAGCGCAGGCGTGGCGCACCCATGGATGCCATAATGCGCGGTCGTCAAGGAGTGCCTGCCCACCATGAGTCGCCGCCTGCTCGTCACCCACGCCCTGCCCTATGCCAACGGCCCGCTGCACCTGGGCCACATGCTGGGCTACATCCAGACCGACATCTGGGCGCGGGCGCAGCGGATGATGGGCAACGGGGTGCATTTCGTGGCGGCGGACGACGCGCACGGCACGCCGATCATGCTGGCCGCCGAGAAGGCCGGCATGACGCCGGAGGCGTTCATCGCCGGCATCCGCGCCAGCCACGAGGCCGATTTCGCGGACTTCCACTTCAGCTACGACCACTACCACACCACGCATTCGGAAGAGAACCGCGAGCTGGCGGAACTGATCTACACGCGCCTGCGCAACGCTGGCTACATCGCGAAGCGCAGCATCCAGCAGCTGTACGACCCCGAGAAACAGATGTTCCTGCCGGACCGCTACATCAAGGGCACCTGCCCGAAATGCGGCACGCCGGACCAGTACGGCGACAACTGCGAGAACTGCGGCGCCACCTACGCGCCCACCGACCTCATCAACCCCTATTCGGTGGTCTCCGGCGCCACGCCGGTGCTGAAGGACTCGGAGCACTACTTCTTCGAGCTGTCGAAGTTCGAAGGCCTGCTGCGCGACTGGTTCGCCGGCAAGTACACCGACGGCCGGCCGGTGGCGAACAGCGGCGTGGCCGCCAAGCTGCGCGAATGGCTGGACGGCGGCCTGAAGGACTGGGACATCTCGCGCGACGCGCCCTACTTCGGTTTCCCGATTCCCGACGCGCCGGGCAAGTTCTTCTACGTCTGGCTGGACGCGCCGGTGGGCTACCTCGCCAGCTTCAAGGCGCTGTGCGAACGCACCGGACTGAAGTTCGACGACTTCCTCGGCGCCGACAGCACCGCCGAGATGCACCACTTCATCGGCAAGGACATCATCAACTTCCACGGCCTGTTCTGGCCGGCGATGCTGCACGGCGCGCGGATGCGCGTGCCCACCGCGCTGCACGTCAACGGCTACCTCACGGTGAACGGCGCGAAGATGTCGAAGTCGCGCGGCACCTTCATCCAGGCACGCACCTACCTGGACTCGGGACTCAACCCGGAATACCTGCGCTACTACTTCGCCAGCCTGCTCAACGACACGCCGGTGGACGTGGACCTCGACCTCAAGGCCTTCGAGGAGCGCGTCAACTCGCACCTCGTCGGCAAATGGGTGAACATCGCCAGCCGCACCGCGGGATTCGTGCAGAAGTTCTTCGGCGGCAAGCTGGTCGACGGCTTCGACGCCGAACACGCTGCGCTTTGGCAGAACCTGCTCGCGCAGTACGAGGGTGTCGAAGCGCTGTACGAGGACGGCGAGTTCGCCGAACTCACCCGCCGCTTCGTGGCGATGGCCGACCTGGTCAACGGCCATATCGCCGGGAAGGCACCGTGGACTATGGCCAAGGACGAGGCGCGCCGCGCCGAGCTTGCCCAGGTGTGCTCGTTCGCGCTGGCCGCGTTCCGTCTGCTCGCGGGCCTGCTGAAGCCGATCCTGCCAGCCACCGTGGCTGACGCCGAGCAATTCCTCGCTGCACCCATCGCCGGCTTCGCCGACGCGCGCGATGCCTTGCACGGCCACAGCATCCACGCCTTCGAACCGCTGCTCGCGCGCCTCGACCCCAAGCGCATCGAGGCGATGGTCGAAGCCTCCAGGGAATCGCTGGGCGCACCCGCCCCCGAAACCGCCAAGAAGAAACCCGTGAACGACACCGCCAAACCTGCCGCCGCTCCTGCCGCTGTCACTGCCGACGCCCCTGCCACCATCGCCATCGACGATTTCGCCAAGCTCGACCTGCGCATCGGCAAGGTACTGGCCTGCGAGTTCGTGGACGGCTCGGACAAGCTGTTGCGCTTCGAACTCGACGCCGGCGCGCTGGGCAAGCGGCAGATCTTCTCCGGCATCCGCGCCGCCTACGGCGAGCCGGAGAAGCTGCTCGGCCGCAACGTGGTGTTCATCGCCAACCTCGCCCCACGCAAGATGCGTTTCGGCCTCTCCGAAGGCATGATCCTCTCCGCCGGCGACGGCGGCAGCGACCTGTTCCTGCTCGACGCCGACCAAGGTGCACAGCCGGGCGCCACGGTACGCTGAGTGCTCCATTCCCTCTCCCCCGTTTACAAATTTGTTCACGGGGGAGAGGGTTAGGGTGAGGGGACACCCTCGCCATAATCCACAACATGCGCGCAGCCATCCTCGCCATCTTGAAGCTCATCGCCAGCCCCGCCCCTCACCCCTGCCCTCTCCCCGGCGCGGAGAGGGAGAAAAGCGTGTCGCCGTGACGCCTTCCCTCGCCGACCGCATCGACGCCCTGCTGCCGCAAACCCAATGTGAGCAGTGCGGTTACCACGGCTGCCGTCCCTACGCGGAAGCGATCGCGCGCGGCGAGGTTGAGATCAACCAGTGCCCGCCCGGCGGCGCGGCCGGGATCGCGAAGCTGGCGGCGCTGCTGGACCGGCCAGTGCTGCCGCTGAACGCTGCCAATGGCGTGGAGAAGCCGCGCATGCTGGCGCAGGTGGTCGAGGACGAGTGCATCGGCTGCACCAAATGCATCCAGGCCTGCCCGGTGGACGCCATCGTGGGCGCAGCCAAGCTGATGCACACCGTGCTGGCCGACGACTGCACCGGCTGCGAACTGTGCGTGCCGGCCTGCCCGGTGGATTGCATCGTGCTGGAGCCGATGCCGGCCGAACAGATCGATGCGGCGCATGCCGATGCGGCGCGCGAACATTTCCGCCGCCGCGAGGCGCGGCTGGCGCGCGAAGCGGCCGAACGCGAGGCGGAACTGGCCGCGCGCAAGGCGGCCGTCGACGCCGCCGCGTCGGACAACCCGGTGCTGGCCGCGCTGGCGCGTGCCCGCGCGAAACAGCAGGACCAGGCGTCGTGAGCATGGTTCGCCACCGCAGCTGCATGCCATGCGGCAACAGCGCTGAGCCCCTCTCCCATCGGGAGAGGGGTTGGGGTGAGGGTTCGGCAACACCGCTGCGCCACGCTCCGCCCGTACCCTCTCCCGGCTATCGCCACCCTCTCCCGAAGGGAGAGGGGTGCACTTCGCGGCGCCTGCGCGAATGGCCGGAAAATCGCCTGACGAACCCGAAGCGATGCCCATGAAACGCGCCGACGTGGTCGAGCTGTTCACCCGCCTGCGCGAGCTGAACCCGCAGCCCACCACCGAACTGGAATACCGCACGCCGTTCGAGCTGCTGGTGGCCGTGGTGCTCTCCGCGCAGGCCACCGACGTGGGCGTGAACAAGGCCACGCGCAAGCTTTATCCGGTGGCGAACACGCCGCGGGCGATCCTCGCGCTGGGCGAGGAAGGGCTGAAGAAGTACATCTCCACGATCGGCTTGTTCAACGCCAAGGCGAAGAACGTGATCGCGCTGTGCGGCATCCTGGTCGAGCAGCACGGCGGCGAGGTGCCGCGTACGCGCGAGGCGCTGGAGGCGCTCCCCGGCGTGGGCCGCAAGACCGCGAACGTGGTGCTCAATACCGCGTTCGGCGAACCCACCATCGCGGTGGATACGCACATCTTCCGCGTCGCCAACCGCACCGGCCTCGCGCCCGGCAAGGACGTGCGCGCGGTGGAGGACAAGCTGGAAAAAGTGGTGCCCGCGGAGTTCAGGCGCGATGCCCACCACTGGCTGATCCTGCACGGCCGCTACGTGTGCAAGGCGCGCAAGCCGGGCTGCCCGAACTGCGTGATCCGCGACCTGTGCCGCTACAAGGACAAGACGCCGGCAACCTGATGGTGCCGGCGGCAACGCGGCCACCACATCAGATGGCGTACTAGCGGGACCTCGTCCACACGGAGGTCCACCCATGCAGGCCCTTCCCGCCCGGCCGCTGCTGCTCGTCGCCGCCCTGGCCTTCGCCGGTGCGATTCCGGCGCAAGACCTCGGCTCGCTCAAGAGCGCCGCCGGCAACCTGCTCGGCCAGCAGGGCCCGAGCCCGGCCCTGCCTTCGGTGTCCTCGCTGGGCAGCGCACGGAACGCCGCGGGCGTGCTCGGCTACTGCCAGTCGCACGGCTACCTGCCCAGTGCCAGCGACACGCTGAAGGACAAGCTGCTGGGCAAGTTTGGGGGCGGAACGACCGCGGCTACGCAGGACAAGGGTTACCAACCAGGCCTCGGCGGTGTCCTGCAAGGTGGCGACGGCCAGACCTTCAATCTCGGCAGCCTGAAGGGAACGCTGGCCAGGAAGCTGTGCCAGCACGTGGCGGACAAGGCGACGTCGTCCTTCATCGGGTACTGAGTGCTGCGTCGGAGCAACCGGCGAAAAGCAAACGGCGGGCATCATGCCCGCCGTTTTCCGTCCGTGGGTCGAACTCCCTTGCGATAAACGATTTGGACGTCGGCGCAAGTCCCGCTCCTCATCCCAACCTTCCTCGTTCCCCAGGGCCGGCGCCATCCTTGGCGCCTCCCGCGTACTCCCCGGAGGGGAGAAGGGGCAAACGTGCCGAGCGGGTTCGCGTTCCACCGCGCCGTCGCGTCCACGAGCAACGCGGGGTTCCGAACGTCGGGACTTAGAAGGCCACTTCGCCGAACACGCCGATCTCGTTGGTCTTCACGTTCTGCACGTGCGGCGGCAGCGGCGTGGTCACCGACTTGTCGCCCTTCTCGTGCTTCCACACGCCGGCCAGCTTGAAGCCCTTGGTCACCTGGTACTGCAGGCCGAGGTTGTAGTAGGTGTCCTTGGCGTTGTTGTCCAGGTCCTTGCTCAGCTTCGCTTCGTCGTAGCGGGCGAACAGGGCGAGGTCGTCGGTCAGCGCCACGCTGCCCCATACCGACCAGCCGTCGGCCTTGTCGGCCTGCGGGGTCAGCACGTTGTTCCAGTTCTTCGCGGTGAAGTACTCGCCGCCCACGCGGAACTGCTTGTTGACGTAGGCGATCAGGAAGTCGCCGCGCTGCGCGGTGTGGTCGGCGCCCGCGGTCTGGGTCTCCTGGCCGCGATGGCCGGAATAGCCGCCCAGCGCCACGGTGAGGCCGTCGAACGGCACGAAGCCCACACGCGCTTCCACGTCCACGCCCTTGCTGCGGCTGGGGTTCTTGTAGCCGGCGCCGTTCACCACCGACACCGCGTAGTTGAACATGTTGTTGGCCCCGACGTCGCCAAGCGCATGCAGGCCCCAGTCGGCCGAGTTCGCGTACTTCAGGCGGTCGGTGAGGGTGTTCTCGACGTAGCGGAAGCCGTAGAGGTTCTCGACGAACGGGATCCACGGCATGTCGGCCGAGCCGACGCGGAAGATCGCCGCCTTGTCGAACTTGCCCTGCACGTAGGCCTTCTTCACGAACAGGTTGGTCTCGCCGTCGCTGCTGACGTAGTTGAAGTCGGTGGTGAGGTTGGCCGACCACACGTCGTTGAACTTGTGGTCGATGCCCAGGTAGAAGCGCTTCACGTCCAGCCCGACGCCGTTGGCGGCGGTCTTGCCGGTATCGCTGTTCTTCTGGTCGATGTTGCTGAAGTCGAAGAACATCTTGCCGGACACCTTGGTGTCGTTGACCAGTTTGTCCAGCGCGTCCACGCGCTTGCTCAGCGCGTCGCCGGGCGCGGCGGCGACGGCTTCCTGCTTCGCCTGCACCTGCTGCACGGCCTGGGCGGTCTGACTCTGCGCCTCGTTCTGCGCAGTGGTCTGCGCCTGCAGTTCGTCCACCTTCTCCTGCAACGCGGCGAGCTGGGCCTTGAGCTGGGCCACCTCGTCGGCGGTGACGGTGGCCTTGCCGGCCTTCGCAGCCTTGTGGTGCGTCGTCGGCGTCGCCGTCTGGGCGCTGGCCGCGAGGCTGGTCAGGCCCAGGCCGGCGGCGATCGCGAGCGCGAGCGTCTTCGAGTGCATGCTTTTCTCCACTGTTGGTGATGGCGGGATCCGCCTCGACCGTCCCCTGGCTGTCGCCGGTCGGCAAGGCTCGAACGGGTCGCAGCATGCTGTTCCATCTTTGCGCTTGCATGCACATCACATGACAGAATGAAGACATGCCGCAGGATCATGCCGCCCGCCGGAACCCGGGCGCTGGCTGATATGCTTCGTCGATGGACGTTTCGAACAACAGCATGGCGGGCCGCATGGCCACGCGCTTCCGCGGCTTCCTGCCGGTGATCGTGGACGTGGAAACCGGCGGTTTCGACGCCGAACGCGACGCATTGCTGGAGATCGCCGCGATCACCGTGGGCATGGACGCGCACGGCTTCCTGCACCCGCAGGCCACCGTGCACGCCCACGTGGAGCCCTTCCCCGGCGCGAACCTCGACCCCCGCGCACTGGAGATCACCGGCATCGACCCGGACAACCCGCTGCGCGGAGCCCTGGACGAGCGCCTCGCGCTGGAGCATGTGTTCCAGGCGGTGCGCACCGCCGTGCGCGACCACGGCTGCCAGCGCGCGATCCTGGTGGGCCACAACGCGGCATTCGACCTCGGCTTCATCAATGCCGCGGTGCGCCGCACCGGCAACAAGCGCAACCCGTTCCACCCCTTCAGCTGCTTCGACACCGCCACCCTGGGCGGCCTCGCCTACGGCCAGACCGTGCTGGGCAAGGCGGTGCAGGCTTCCGGCCGCGCGTTCGACACCCGCGAGGCGCACTCGGCGATCTACGACGCCGAATCCACCGCCCTGCTGTTCTGCGACATCGTCAACCGCTGGCGCCAGTTGGAGATGTTCGAGCGCGAGCGGATCGGAGCCGGCCAGGACGCCGACTGAGCGTCGTTTTGGCCGCACTGTCATCCGCCTGCAACATTCATCTCATTTCATTGCAACACGCCACCGCTGCAATGGCGGGCACCGGGCACCGCCCCGTGCACCCCAAGGAGCCAACGTGTTGACCTCATCCCGTTCCATGTTCCGCCTCGGCGCGCTTGCCGTGTTCGTCGCCGCCTCGCTGGGCGCCGTGTCTGTGCAGGCCACCGACATCACCGGCGCCGGCTCGAGCTTCGTGTATCCGGTGATCTCGAAGTGGTCGGCCAGCTATGCCGAGAAGACCGGCAACCGCGTCAACTACCAGTCGATCGGCTCCGGCGGCGGCATCGCCCAGATCAAGGCCGGCACGGTGGACTTCGGCGCCAGCGACATGCCGCTGGACGAGGCCACGCTGGCCAAGTTCGGCCTGGGCCAGTTCCCCGACGTGATCGGCGGCATCGTGCCGGCGTTCAACGTGGCCGGCGTGGCGCCGGGCAAGCTGGTGCTGGACGGCTCCACCCTGGCCGGCATCTTCCTCGGCAGCATCGCCAAGTGGAACGACCCGGCGATCGCCGCGCTGAACCCGGGCGTGAAGCTGCCCGACTCCAAGATCACCGTGGTGCACCGCTCCGACGGTTCGGGCACCAGCTTCAACTTCACCAACTACCTGTCCAAGGTCAGCGCCGACTGGAAGGCCAAGGTGGGTGAAGGCACGGCCGTGAACTGGCCGACCGGCATCGGCGGCAAGGGCAACGAGGGCGTCTCGGCCTACATCCGCCAGATCCCGAACTCGATCGGCTATGTCGAGTACGCCTACGCGCTGAAGAACCACATCGGCTACGCGCTGATGAAGAACGCCGCCGGCAAACTGGTCCAGCCCAACACCGCCAGCTTCCAGGCCGCCGCCGCCACCGCCGACTGGGCGCACGCGAAGAACTTCAACCTGCTGATGACCAACGCGCCGGGCGCCGACGCCTGGCCGATCACCGCCACCTCCTGGGTGATCATGTACAAGCAGCCGAAGAACGCCGCGAACAGCAAGGTCAGCTTCGACTTCTTCAAGTGGGCCTACGAGAACGGCCAGGAACAGGCCCGCTCGCTGGACTACGTGCCGCTGCCCGCCTCGCTGGTGAGCCAGATCGAGAACTACTGGAAGACCGAGTTCAAGCAGTAAACCCGATGGAAGCCCCTCTCCCGCCGGGAGGGGGGTTGGGGTGAGGGTTCGGGCGTAGCGAGGCGTTTCGCCATGCCCGAATCCTCATCCGGCCCTCCGGGCCACCTGCATTCGGCACATTCATGTGCCTCACCCTTCGGGCGGCTCCGCCGTGCAAATCGGCAATCCTGCCGATTTGTCTCCCGAAGAGAAGGAAAAGCATCCTCCTCGCGAAGACCGCATGTCATCAATCCCAGCCACCAACCTCGCCACCGACGCCGATCAGCGCAGCCGCATCGACGCGCGCCATGACGCGTGGTTCCGCGGGCTGCTGAAGTTCTGCGCACTGCTGGTGCTGGCGGCGCTGCTGGGCGCGGCGCTGTCCACGCTGTGGGGCGGCCGCGAGGTGCTGTTCAAGGATGGCTTCCGTTTCCTGACCAGCGATACCTGGAACCCGGTCACCGACGACTACGGCGCGCTGGCGCCGATCTTCGGCACCCTGGTCACGTCGCTGATCGCCTTGATCCTCGCGGTGCCGGTGAGCTTCGGCATCGCGCTGTTCCTCACCGAGATCGCCCCGACCTGGCTGCGCGGCCCGGTCGCCACCGCGATCGAACTGCTGGCCAGCATCCCGTCCATCATCTACGGCATGTGGGGCCTGTTCGTGTTCGTGCCGTTCATGGCGAGCATCGAGCCGGCGCTTTCCGACACGCTGGGCAGGCTGCCGCTGGTCGGCAAGCTGTTCCAGGGTCCGCCGCTGGGACTGGGCCTGCTCACCGCGGGCATCGTGCTGGCGGTGATGATCCTGCCCTTCATCTGCTCGGTGATGCGCGAGGTGTTCCAGACCGTGCCGGTGCGGCTCAAGGAATCCTCCTACGCGCTGGGCTCGACCACCTGGGAAGTGGTGTGGGACATCGTGCTGCCCTACACCCGCTCGGCGGTGATCGGCGGCATCTTCCTGGGGCTGGGCCGCGCGCTGGGCGAGACCATGGCGGTGACCTTCGTGCTCGGCAACGCCTACAGCATCACGTCGTCGCTGCTGATGCCCGGCACCTCGATCTCCTCCGCCATCGCCAACGAGTTCAACGAGGCGGTGGGCACGCACCGCTCGGCGCTGATCGCGCTGGGCTTCCTGCTGTTCGTGGTGACCTTCATCGTGCTGCTGATCGCCCGCCTGATGCTGCGCCGGCTGGCGCGGCGGGAGGGCAACTGATGGCCTCCTCCGTGTACCTGCGCCGTCGCATCGTCAACGTGGTGGCGCTGGCCCTGAGCGCCTGCGCCACCCTGCTGGGCCTGGTGTTCCTGGCCTGGATCCTGTGGGTGACGCTGAAGAACGGCTTCGGCGCGATCAGCCCGCGTCTGTTCACCAGGATCACCGCCTACGCCGAGCAGGGCGGCCTGTCGAACGCGATCGTGGGCAGCCTGATCATGGACCTGATGGCGTTGCTGATCTGCGCCCCGATCGGCGTGCTCGCAGGCACCTTCCTCGCCGAATACGCGAACCGCACCAAGCTCGGCGCCACCATCCGCTTCCTCAACGACATCCTGCTGTCGGCGCCGTCCATCGTACTGGGCCTGTTCGTGTACGTGATCGTGGTGCTGCCGATGTCGCAGCTCACCCACGGCGAAGTCTCGTTCTCCGGCTTCGCCGGCGCGGTGGCGCTGGCGCTGATCGGCCTGCCGGTGATCGTGCGCACCACCGACGAGATGCTGCAGCTGGTGCCGGGCACGCTGCGCGAGGCCACGCTGTCGCTGGGCATCCCGCAATGGAAGATGACCGTGCAGGTGCTGATGCGCGCGGCCACCTCCGGCATCGTCACCGGCGTGCTGCTGGCGCTGGCGCGCCTCGCCGGCGAGACCGCGCCGCTGCTGTTCACCGCCTTCGGCAACAACTTCATGGCCGTGCACCCGCTGGACAAGATGGAAAGCCTGCCGGTGGCGATCTACCAGTACACCAACGATCCCAGCCCCGACCTGCACGCGATCGCCTGGGCCGGTGCGCTGCTGATCACGCTGTTCGTGCTGGCGCTCAGCCTGCTGACCCGAATGCTGTTCACCCGCCACAAGGTGCGTTATGACTGACCCCGCCGCGAACGCTGCGAAAACCACCGCGGATTTCACGGCTGCCGCGGAAAACAGCACGGCGCGCACCAAGATCACGGTACGCGACCTGCACTTCCACTACGCCGGTTCCCATGCGCTGAAAGGCATCGGCATGGACATCCCGGAGAAACAAGTCACCGCGATCATCGGCCCCTCGGGCTGCGGCAAGTCCACCCTGCTGCGCATCTTCAACCGCATCTACGCGATCTACCCGAAGCTGGTGGCCAGCGGCGAGGTGCTGCTGGACGGCGAGAACATCCTTGACCCGAAGTACTCGCTGAACCGCCTGCGCAGCAAGGTCGGCATGGTGTTCCAGAAGCCGGTGCCGTTCCCGATGACGATCTTCGAGAACGTGGCCTACGGCATCCGCCACCACGAGAAGCTCGGCAAGGCCGACATGGCCGGGCGCGTGGAGCAGGCATTGCGCCGCGCCGCGCTGTGGGACGAGGTGAAGGACAAGCTCAAGCACAGCGCGCTCGGCCTCTCCGGCGGCCAGCAGCAGCGCCTGTGCATCGCCCGCGGCATCGCGCTGAAGCCCGAGGTGCTGCTGCTGGACGAGCCCACCTCGGCGCTGGACCCCATCGCCACCGGCCGCATCGAGCAGCTGGTGGAAGAGCTCAAGCACGACTACACCATCGTCATGGTCACCCACAACATGCAGCAGGCCGCGCGCGTCTCCGACCGCACCGCCTTCATGTACCTGGGCGAGCTGATCGAGTTCGACGTCACCGAGAAGATCTTCACCAAGCCCTCGAAGAAGCAGACCGAGGACTACATCACCGGGCGGTTCGGGTGATCCACGAAGACCCTCTCCCTGTGGGAGAGGGGTTGGGGAGAGGGTTCGGGAACCCTCAACGCACCACTTCGCCCGAACCCTCATCCGCCCTTCGGGCACCTTCTCCCGGAGGGAGAAGGGAAAAACCACGAGGTACACCATGAGCAACGGCAAGGAACACATCATCAAGAGCTACGACGACGAGCTGGCGCGCCTCACCGGCGAGCTGGTGCGCATGGGCGAGCTGGCGGTGAGCCAGCTGGAGGCCGCGATCGACGTGGTGGAACGCCGCGACGAGCGCGCCGCCCAGCACGTGGTGGGCAACGACGATGCCATCGACCTGCTCGAACAGGAGATCAGCCACGACGTGGTGCGCCTGCTGGCGCTGCGCGCGCCGATGGCCGGCGATCTGCGCAACGTGTTCGCCGCGCTGCGCATCGCCGCCGACATCGAGCGCATCGGCGACTACGCCGCGAACGTGGCAAAGCGCTCGATCCCGCTGTCGATGGCCGCGCCGATCAACCCCACCAGCGGCCTGGCCCACCTCGCCGAACTGGCCGCCGGCGAGGTGCGCGAGGTGCTGCGCGCCTACCGCGACCGCGACGCCGAACGCGCCTACCAGGTATGGAAGGACGACGTGGAGCTGGACGACGCCTACACCGGCTACTTCCGCCAACTGCTCACCTACATGATGGAAGACCCGCGCAACATCACGCCGTGCACGCACCTGCTGTTCATGGCGAAGAACATCGAGCGCATCGGCGACCACGCCACCAACATCGCCGAGAACGTGTGGTACCAGGTCACCGGCGAACCGCTCACCGCCCAGCGCAACAAACGCGACCTCACCGCGAACCCCGAGATGCCGAAGCTGGGCGACCGGGACGACTGACGCACCGGCTCCCTCCCCTGCCTGCAGGGGAGGGCCCGGGTGGGGTGCTCTCAGTGCGCCCCGCCCGCCAGCTTCAGCCCCACGATGCCGATCAGGATAAGCGCCACGCAGGCCAGCCGCTGCCATGTGGCCGGGTCGCCGAACAGCACGATGCCCAGGACCACCGCGCCCACCGCGCCGATGCCGGTCCACACCGCGTAGGCGGTGCCGATCGGCAGCGATTTCGCGGCCAGCGCCAGCAGCACCACGCTCACCGCCATCGCCGCCAGCGTGCCCACGCTGGGCCACAACCGGGTGAAGCCCTCGCTGTACTTGAGGCCGATCGCCCAGCCGATCTCGAACAGGCCGGCCAGCACCAACAATACCCAAGGCATGACAAACTCCTTGCAGGCCATGCAGGGCCGTCCCCGCGATGGAGAAACGCAGCGGGCCGTCCCGCCGCGGCCTGCCGCTCAGGCAGGATCAGGGCAGGCGCGCCTGCCGCGCCTCGCGACGCTTCTGCGCACCGCGCGCGATGCCGTAGATGCCGATCAGCAGCCAGGCCAGTTGCATGATGAAGGCAGGCCAGTTGAAGCTGCCGAACAGCAGCGACAGCATCACGCCCACAGCGCCGAGCACGTTCATCAGCTGGTAGACGAGCCCGTTGCCGTGCAGCTTGTGGGCCTGCAGCAGGTAGAACGCCAGCAGCACCAGCAGCACGCCGATGTAGCCGGCCCAGTCGTGCCAATGAAAGGTCATCGCAGCCCGCTCCGTTGACGCAGCGCCTCGAACAGTACGACACCGGTCGCCACGGAAACGTTGAGGCTCTCCATGCTGCCCGGCATCGGGATCCTCGCCGTGAAATCGCAGGTCTCGCGGGTGAGCCGGCGCAGGCCCTCGCCTTCGCTGCCCATCACCAGCGCCACCGGCCCCTTGAGGTCGATGGCGTAGATCGATTGGTCCGTATCGCCGGCCAGTCCCGTGATCCACACGCCGGCGTCCTTCAGCACTTTCAGCGTGCGCGCGAGGTTGGTCACCGCGATCAGCGGCACGCGGTCGGCGCCGCCGGCCGAGGCGCGGCGCACCACCGGAGTGAGACCCACGGCGCGATCTTTCGGCACGATCACCGCGGTGACGTTCGCCGCCGCCGCGCTGCGCAGGCAGGCGCCGAGGTTGTGCGGATCGGTGACGCCGTCCAGCACCAGCACCAGTGCCGCGCCGGCGGCCTGCTCCAGCAGTTCCGGCAAGTCGCCCTCCGTCGCCATCGCAGGGGCCTCGTACAACGCGGCCACGCCCTGGTGGCGCGCTTCGCCGGCGAGTTTTTCGAGCTGCTCGCGCGTGCGGTGATGCACCGGAATCTTCAATGCCTTGGCGCGCTCGGCCAGTTCATGCACGCGCGGGTTGCGCTGGCCGTTCTCGACCAGCAGCTCGCACACGCGCGCGGCGTCGTTGTTGAGGGCGCCGTCGACCGGGTTGATGCCGACGATCCAGTGTTCGTTCATCGCTTGCCTTTGGGTTTCGGTGGGCGCGCGGCCGGTTGCTTCGCGGTACGCGGCGCCTTCTGCGTGTTCATGTGCTGCTTGCCGTCGCTCTTCCTGGCGGCCTTCTTCGCCACCGGCCCGGACGGACGCGCGGCGGCGGGCGGCGGATTATCGCGCGGCGACGGCTCCGTGGGCGACACAGGTTGCTCGCGCCGGCCGAACATGCGGCCGATCGCCTGCGCCGCCCTGCCCACCATGCCGGGCGGCTTGCTGCCGGGCAGCGAATAGCGCTCGCCCGCGACAGCGTAGTCATAGGCCTTGCCGCTGCGCGACGGCGGCGCGGCAGAGGCGCGCGGCGCCGCCAGCCGGAAGTCGATCTTGCGATCCTCCAGGCTGGCCCGCAGCACCTGCACGCGCACGTGGTCGCCGAGCCGGTACTGCGCGCCGGTGCGCTCGCCCTTCAGCAGGTGGCGCTGCGGATCGAAATGGTAGTAGTCGTTGCTGAGCTGGCTGATGTGCACCAGGCCCGACACCTTGGATTCGTCCAGTTCCACGAACAGGCCGAACGAGGTGACTCCGGTGACGAGCCCCGCGAACTCCTCGCCCACGTGCTTGGCCATCCACGCGCACTTGTAGCGCTCGTCCACGTCGCGCTCGGCTTCCTCGGCACGGCGCTCGCGCTGCGAGCAGTGCACCGCCATCGTGGCCATCTGCGCCGGCGTGTACTCGTAGCCGGACGGCTTGCCGCCGGTGAGCGCGTAGCGGATCGCGCGATGCACAAGCAGGTCCGGGTAACGGCGGATCGGCGAGGTGAAGTGCGCGTAAGCCGACAGCGCGAGGCCGAAGTGGCCGCGGTTGTCCGGCTGGTAGGCCGCCATGCTCTGCGCGCGCAGCAGCACGCTCTGGATCAGCTCGCGCTCGGGGCGCTCCTGCACCATGCGCAGCACGTCGGAGAAATCGGCGGGACTCACCTCCTCTACCGGCGGCATGCGCAGCTTGAATTCGCGCAGGAACTGCTGCAGGTCCTCGTACTTCTCCGCCGGCGGCGGCTCGTGGGCGCGGAACAGCGCGGGGATCTTCTTCTTTTCCAGGAACAGCGCCGCCTGCACGTTGGCGGCGATCATGCATTCCTCGATCAGCTTGTGCGCGTCGTTGCGCGCGGTGGCGCCGGCCGACTCCACCTCGCCGCGCTGGTCGAGGCGGAACTTCACCTCGGGCGTCTCGAAATCGATCGCACCGCGGCGCTTGCGCTGCGCCGCCATCGCCTGGTACAGCGCATGCAGGTTTTCCAGCTGCGGCAACACGTCGCGCACCGCGTCGATGGCACCGGATTCGCGCAAACCCACCGCCTGCCACACCTGGTCGTAGGTGAGCCGCGCATGCGAGCGCATCACCGCCGGATAGAACTTCGACTTCGCCACCTCGCCTTCGGCGTCGACCAGCATGTCGCAAACCATGCACAGCCGGTCCACCTTGGGGTTCAGCGAGCAGATGCCGTTGGACAGCGTCTCCGGCAGCATCGGCACCACGAAGCCGGGAAAGTAGGTGGAGGTGCTGCGCTCGAACGCCTCCTTGTCCAGCGCACTGCCCACCGGCACGTAGTGCGACACGTCGGCGATGGCGACGACCAGCCGCCAGCCGCCGCCACGCTTCGGCTCGGCGTACACGGCGTCGTCGAAGTCGCGCGCGTCGGCGCCGTCGATGGTGACCAGCGGCAGCTTGCGCAGGTCGATCCGGCCCTCGCGTTCGGCCGCGGAGACCACGGGCTCCACCTCGGCCGCCTCGCGCAGCACCTCGGGCGGCCATTCGCGCGGCAGGTCGTGGCTGGCGATCGCCATCTCGATCAAGAGCGAAGGCTGCAGGCGTTCACCCAGCACCGCGCGGATCGCACCCAGCGGGCCGCGATGCGGCGTGGGCGGATCGGTGATCTCGGCCACCACGATCTGGCCGGCGCGCGCGCCCTGTGTTTCGCCCGGCGGAATCATCACGTCCTGGTGCAGGCGGCGGTCGTCCGGCGCCACCAGGGTCACGCCGTTCTCCACCACCACGCGGCCCACCAGTCGCGGCGATCGCCGCTGCAGCACCTCGGCGATCGCGCCCTGGCGACGGCCGCGGCGATCCACGCCCACCACGCTGGCCAGCACGCGGTCGCCGTGCAGCACGCTGCGCATCTGTTGCGGCGAGAGGTACAGATCCTCGCCGCCCTCGTCGGGGCGCAGGAAACCGTAGCCTTCGGCGTTCGCCAGCACCACGCCGGGAATCAGGTCGAGCTTCTGCACCGGCGCATAGCCGCCGCGCCGGCCCAGCAGCAGCTGGCCGTCGCGCACCATCGCGCCCAAGCGCTTGTGCAGCGCATGGAGATCGTTCGCGTCGTGCAGCTCCAGCGCCTCGGCGATGCGCGCCTCGGTGAGCAGTTCGCCGCGTTTCTCCAGCAGGGCGAGGATGGCCTCGCGGCTGGGAATGGGGCGCTCGTAGCGCTGCGCCTCGCGCTCGGCCTGCGGGTCGCGCCCGGCGCCGGCACGCTTGCGTTGGCCTGCGGACGCGGCCGCGTCCGCAGGCTTGCGGACGGATGGTTTTTTGCTGGCCGGCGCGCGACTGTCCTCGCGCTTGCCGTCCTTGTTCTTCTTGGTCACGAAATTGCCTTGTATGGATGGCGGCGCCGCGCACGGTGCAGCCTGATGAGTGGGGTCGTCAACAAAGTATTGACAGAGCCCAGGGGTATCCCTAATCTACGCGGCTCACGCAGCCCGCAAGGCTCGCGCGACACCTGCCCAGGTGGCGGAATTGGTAGACGCACTAGTTTCAGGTACTAGCGGGTAAAACCGTGGAGGTTCGAGTCCTCTCCTGGGCACCACATACCGAATCCGAGGATAGCCGATAGCGTCCGAGGAAGTCCAAGAAACCCCGCCACGGCGGGGTTTTTTGTTGCCTTTTGTGTCCGATGCGGTCCGAGGAAGATCGCTTGCAACCGACCTCCGATGTGAGTACGTTTGTGAGTATCTTCCGGAAGTCGAACCTCGGGTTGCGATGCTCACGGAAATCGCCATCAAGTCGTTGAAACCGAAGACGAAAGTCTATCGCGTTTCGGACGCGGCGGGTCTGTGCCTCGAAGTGCATGCGAACGGACGCAAGCACTGGCGCTTGCGGTACCGCCACGCCGGCAAGTCGCAGATGATGAGCCTTGGACCGTGGCCGCTGATTTCCCTCGCCCTCGCCCGCCGCAAGCGTGACGACGCCCGGCGGTTGCTCTACGACGGCATCGACCCGGTCCGGCACAAACGTGCACAGGCCGAAGCTCACCTGCGCGAACGCGACGGACTGTTCCCGATCGTTGCCAAGGCGTGGCTCGATTTCAAGGAAGGCACGGTCGGCACCGAGACCTACCGCAAGATGAAGCTGGTGGTGGAAGGCGACCTGATTCCCGCCCTGCGGCGTCACTCGGTCACCACGCTCACGACGAAGGATTGTACCTCGATTCTGCGTGACGTTGCCGCGCGCGCGCCCAATCTGGCGACGAAGGCCCGTCAGTATCTCAACGGCATCATCGACTACGCCATCAAGGAAGGCTTGCGCGAGGACGGCAAGGTGCTGGCACTCCGTGGCGTCATTCCGACCTACGAGAAGCATCACATCGCGGCGATCACTCGACCCGACGAGCTCGGCCCGCTGCTTCGCGCCATCGACGATTACGGCTCGCCGACGACGCGCGACGCGTTGCTGTTCGCCTCCTGGACGGCACTGCGCCCCGCCATCGTCGCCTCGGCGCAATGGCCGCACATCGATCTCGATGCCGCCGAATGGCACATCCCCGGAGCGCTGATGAAGATGGGGCACGATCATATCGTGCCGTTGCCGCGCCAAGCGGTCGCCATGCTGCGCGCCCGACGCGATGCCCTGCCCGCACGGCAGGCGTACGTGTTCCCGTCGCCCGCAAGGCAGACGACGCCGCACCTGCACCGCGACGCCCTCAGCAAAGCACTGCGCGACATGGGTTTCCAGGGCAAGCACGCCACGCACGGCTTCCGCGGTACGTTGCGCACGATGGCGCGCGAACGCCTGGGCGTGGACATCGACGTGCTCGAAGCGCAGCTCGCCCACGCCAAGCGGGGCGACGTGCAGAAGGCGTACGACCGCACCACCTTCGACGACCAGCGCCGCGAGGTCATGCAGGCGTGGGCGAACTATCTCGACCAGCGCCGCGCACAGACAGCGGCGTCGACGCGCGGCATCACTACCGCCCGTCCAGCAGACGACGAATATCCTCCGCACGCCACGCGGTTATCCGCTCGCCAAGGACGTGCGTCGGCCGCGGGTAGCGGCCGGACTTCACGCCCGCCCACCAGGTCGAGCGCGAAACGGGAATCAGCGGCGGGATCGCCGGCTGGCCACAGCGCGCGGGCCGGCCGATGATCTGGTGCAGCCGCAGGTAGCCGGCGGCCGGCAGCGGAGCGGGCGCATTGCTCGTACGGACTTCCGGGACCGAGGGCTCAACCGTCGCGTTGCGGACCATGAGCTGTCCCCCTCCGCCGGAATCCCCGATCGCCCGCCATGAACGCGTCGAGCATAAGCGGGATCAACGTCACCGCTTCGACGACCTCGCCGTAGGTCTGCGCGTGCAGCGCGGCATAGTGGTCGAGATCCACCTTGAGCCGCGCCGGGCACGCGAAGGTCAGCTTGACGGTCTGCAGGTCGGGCAACGGTCCCAGCCGCAGCCTTTTCGTGGATGCGCTCATGGCATCGGTCCTCGCTGGATGAAAAGCGGCTGGTACGGCCGCAGCACCAGGTCCTTGTTCACCATCACGTTGACCGGGAATCCCGGACGCACGGTCAGCGTCGGCTGGATGCTCAGGTTGCGGCGGGTGATGTCCTGGCCGATCTGGTTGGCGGTGTCCTGCGCGCTGTCGCGCAGCGCAAGCACCGTGTTGCCGTTGTCGAGGTTGCCCTGGTTCGATATCGCCATCTCGGAACTGACGCCCAGCAGCGTGGACAGCGCCGCGCCGGCCAGGACACGGCCCCTATGCCAGTCCACGCCATCCTCCAGGCCGGCGTAGCCCGCCGGGTCGATGCCAGGCAGCTTGTCCAAAGCGATCGACGAGGTATCCGGCAGCACCAAGCGCAGCCAGACCAGCAAGACGCGCCGCTGCCCAAAGGCCACCTGACTGCCATAGCGGCCGATCAGTCGTGAACCCTGCGGGATCAGCAGATAGCGGCCCGTCGCGGTGTCGTACACCGGCTGCGTGACCTCGGCGATGATCTCTCCCGGCAGGTCGGAGTTGATGCCCGTCACCAAGGCTGCCGGAATGATAGTTCCCGCCATCACCGTGTAGGGCGAGACCGCCGCCTGCAAGGTGCCCGTGTTGCTCGTGGCGGCATCCCCGCCCTTGGCCATGAACGCCTCCTTCTGGGCCTGTCGGTTCTGGATGGCCGTCGGATCGTTGGGTTGCGTCGCCGTGGACGCCGGCCCGGCACCCATCGGGTTGAACGCGCCGGCGGAGGCGTTGGCCACTGGCAAGGTGTTCGCCCCTGTCGAAGCGGCGTCGGGCTGTCCGGTGGTGTTGCTGGTACGGAAGAACACCGCCGACCGCGCGACTTCTTCCGCGTGGCGCTGCCGATCTACGTTCTCGGCTGATGGCCCTGTAGTGGGATTGCCGGTTGGCAACGGCGTGGCCGATGCCGCGCCCCAATCGCCCGGCAAGGGCGGCCCGAGCTGCGGCACACTGGCCGCTGGTGCCGGCACGGGCTTCGTCGGCAGCTTCGAATAGTCGGACGGCAACTGGTCCAGGTCGTCGGCCTTGGCGATCCGATCCACGTTGACCAGGTTGGTCTGGTCGCCCGAACCACGCCGGCCCTTCGATTGCAGTGCCCACATCGACGCGCCCGCCACGGCCACCGCGAGCAACGTGGCGGAAACTGCCAGTGTGCGGCGGTTGAGCCGTGTTACCGGACGCGGCGCAGCGCGCAGTGCAACACCCTCGGGAGCGACCTTCGGCGCGGGCTGCGTGTCGTGGTCAGTCGTGCCCATGACTGGCCCCTGCGGGAATCCCGTCAGTGCGCTCGATGTGCACCACGGCGGCATGCTTTCCACCCAAACGCAATTCGGCCGCACCGAACAGCCGATCCACGATGTCGTAAGGCGCATGGAATCGGTAGTTCACCAGCTCGCCCTTCCCGTCCGGCCCGACCACGAACAGCGGCGGTAGTTCGCCCTGTGCGATGCCGGCAGGAAACTGGATATACACATGCTGGCCGTCGTCGAAGGCACGCACCGGCTTCCACGGCGGACTGTCACCCGTGATCGCGTAGCGGAAATGCAGTTGATCGAGCGACAGTCCTTCCGCGGCCGGCGCCTGCGCATCGGCGGCCTGCGCCTGGGCCTGCAACGCCAGCATCTGATCCTTCGGATACTCCCACGACACCGATGCCATCCACGCCTTCGGGGTGGACGTCAATTCCAACAGATACGTGCGCCGACTCGTCGTGATGACCAGATTGGTCGTGATCCCTACGCGCACGGGCTTGACCATCACGGCCACGCGCCGGCTGGTTCCGCTGCCGCTCGCCGTGTCACCCACGATCCATTGCACGGTATCGCCAGCAGCAACCGTCACCAGTGCTTCGCCCGGCTGCAACGAAATGACGGTGACACGGCCTGGGCTTGTATAGACCTGATACAGCGCCCCGTCGGAGAACGGCCAGACCTGGATCGCATTGATGTAGCCCTCGCGCGTGGGCGCCAGACGTGGCCGCGGCGCGTCCAGACGCTGGAGTCACTGCTTCGCTGGAAACGAGGACCGGGTTCCGGAATCGCTCCTGCACAGGGACATCACAGACTGCTGCAGAGAACATGTCGCCAAACTGGCACAGGTGGTGATTGCCTGTACGGAACGCTTTCCCTTCCATACCTGTCTGCGGATGGCGCTCACCCTGGAAGGGATGCAGGCATTGGAATTTTCCGTCGATGACCTGGGCATGCTGGTCGGACTTGACCCTTCCTCGATCAGGGCTGCGGAACTGCCTCTGGAACACATGCTGCGGATCCTGAGAACGCATGTCGATGGCCTGGACATCCAGGAACTCGGGCGACTGGCCCGATGGACTCCCAGCAGAACAGGCAGCGCCGACGCAGCGGATCCTTTCGATGAGGAACTACGAAGGCGGCTGGTAGATCGGCTGGAGGGCCCAAGGCGGCAAGTGGATACCTCTGCCCTGCTCGCTGAAATGCTGCTGCACACGCGGAGCGGCCCTGTTGGCGGGAGCCGCCCATAGATTGGAGGACCAGTCCTGGCATGCGCTCGATGTTGCCTCATCCCAGGTGAACCCGGACACTCTCCGTGGTCCAACCATGCACGGGACAGACTGTCTGACTAGGTCGCCATATGCGCGGCAGATGGCACTTCTGGCGACGGGCCATGATATAAAACCTCGGCCAGTTCTGCATTCATCCCAGGATACATATCAATGCCCTTCCCGGCATCGACCCAACGCCAACAGGCGATTTTGCTGCTGAGCAGTCATGGAATGACGCGCCTGCGCGAATTCCTCGAAGCAGGAATCACGGCGGCGACAGTCTCCCGGCTCGAGCGGGAAGGCATCATCGTGCGACTGACTCGGGGGCTGTACCAGCTCGCCGACGCCTCGCTCAACGAGCACCAGTCGCTGGCGGAAGCATCCAAGCTGATCCCCAGGGGAGTGATCTGCCTCTCCTCGGCACTGGCCTTCCATGGCCTGACTGACCAGATGCCTTCGCGCGTCTGGGTGGCACTGGCCAGAAAGGACTGGCGACCACGCATTGCCTACCCCCCCGTCCGTATCGTCCGTTTTCCGCCCGCGCTGCTTTCGACCGGCATCGAGCACCATTCCATCGAAGGCATTTCCGTTCCGATCTTTAGTGCCGCCAAGACAGTTGTCGACGCCTTCAGATACCGCCGGACCATCGGTGAGGTCGTGGCTGTCGAAGCGGTACGGGAGGTCCTGCGCCAGCGCAAGACCACCCCTGCCGAAATCGCCCGCTTCGCCGAACAGGCACGCATCTGGAAAGTGGTGCAACCCTACCTGACCGCGCTGACCCACAATGCCTAAGCCGTTGACCAACATCGGGGCGTCAGTGCGCGCCCGTCTGCTGAATCTCGCCCGCCAGACCCGTCGCCCCCTGGATCCATTGCTCACCCGCTATGCACTGGAACGGCTGCTGTACCGTCTCAGTCGATCCGCATACCGGGACCGCTACGTTCTCAAGGGCGCCATGCTCGTCACTACTTGGTTCGACAGCCCTCACCGCGCCACCCGCGATATCGATTTTCTGGGTTTCGGCGATCCCGCGGTCGATGTCCTGGTGTCGCGATTCCGGGAAATCGCCGCTATCGCCGTCGATGACGGTGTCGAATACGGCATCGAGGCACTGAAGGCGGAGTTGATACGGGAAGATCAGGACTACGGCGGTGTACGCCTGCGAACTACCGCCACGCTTGCCGGCGCGAGGATCCCCATTGTCATCGACATCGGCTTCGGCGATGCAACGGAGCCGGGCCTGCAGGAGATAGAGCTGCCCGTCCTGCTCGACATGCCCGCTCCAAGCCTGTTCGCCTACCCTCCCGAGACGGTCATTGCGGAGAAGTTCGAAGCGATGGTCAAGCTCGGACTAGCCAACTCCCGTCTGAAGGACTACTACGACATTTGGGCGCTGTTCGGGACGCGTGAATTCGACGACAAGCGGCTTTCCGATGCCATCGCTGCCACGTTCGAGCGCCGCGGAACTCCATTGCCGACGACAACACCCGATGCCCTTTCCTCCGATTTCGCTGCCAATGCGTCCAGAAAGAACCAATGGGATGCGTTCAAGCAGAACGTCGAACACGAGGCGCCGGCGCTCGACACCGTCGTAGCCGAACTGGAAGGACGGCTGATGCCGCTCGTTCGATCCCTCCTGCCTCGCTTTCCGCATCCCTAAGCCCGGGAAGCCGGCCATGCGAGTCGCGCTTGTATTCCGCAATTGCTGGGCCGGCATCGAAATCCCGTTCCCGGCAGGAAGGACCACCGGCAAACGTTGAAATGTCAGAAGTTCGGTTCAGAAAATTGCGGTCGTGGCTCTCGACGTACCGGCCTGAACGATGGTCGCGCCGGCCGAGGGTTCGACCCTGCTTGAATGGAGACTCGCGATACCCCGGGACTTGGCCCTGCGTCTGCCATCAGGCGATTTGGCCGACTTCGCACGGGCACCATTTCTCGCAACACCAACTATCACTTATCCATAAGGAAGACCCGGACCATGGATATCAAATTTCTCCCGACACCACCCACTGACAACCTCTACAAGTTCATGGCGATTTTTGGTGCCTGGGCGCTGCTGATCCTGGCCGGATTCATGATGGGCATCGGCTATCTCGGTTTCAAAAGCAGGCAGGAAATGCAGCAGACGGTCGCCTACTACCGCACCACCGGCACAATACGGGACATCCAGGATCGCCTGGCTGCCATCCAGGCCGGCCGGCCAAAGGATGCCATCGTGTCATGGGCACCTCTCCATGATGGATCCGACGCGGAAAAAGCCTTTCTCCAGAATGCTCTCAAAAGCAACCAAGCCTACCTGGCCCGCCATCACGATGACCTCGACCGCCATGACGTCTGGACGTTCTGGCAGATTTTTTCCGCCACGGACGGCCTCTTCTTCATTCTGGTTCTAGGTGGTGTCGGAATCTTCTGCTTCATTTTCGGCTTTCTCCGGTGGCGACACATCCAGCACATTTCCGATGCCATCCTGCACGGCGAGCTGGCCTTCCAGGAGATGGCCAACCAGAAGCTCCAGCTCGAGCTGGAAGCGATGACTCCTCCCCCCTCGCAACCGCCTCATCCCACTCCAATCCCGGATACCAGTCCGAGCTAGGCACCTGGACCGGAAGGCCCAGGGGACGGGCATCCATGGCCGCAAAGCCATGGTGAGGGCATGCTCCAGACCACGAACACCTCGGGCGCGCAGGACGCTGGCGAAGACTGAAGTGGGAGAAAAATCTGCCGCTGCAAGAAGGAAAGTACCGGGGTGGTGCGCGACCCAGAGATGCAGCCGGGAAGACGGCTCGGCGCGCCTTGACGCCATCCGGCCGCGGGCTACAGCATGGTCAGGGGGGATGAAACCAGGAAAGACGGATCACACGGCAATAACCGTCGTGGACGCGATCCCATGCAAGCGGAGCGCACAGGCCCTCATGCGGATGTCTTATGGAACAGCATTTCCGACGTCAACAACTCTATGACCTTGTTTGGTCCGAGCCTCTGACGCTTCTCGCCTCACGCTTCGGCATGTCGGATGTCGCACTGGCAAAGAACTGCAAACGCAATGGCATCCCTGTTCCCCAACGGGGATATTGGGCAAAAATCAAGGCCGGGAAGACCTCTCAACGCTTCCCGCTGCCTCCCCGAGGATTGGGTGCCGTGGAAACGGTCCACATCGGCTCCTCCAACTGGAACGAGCGCGAGGATGAAGAGCAGGCGCTGATGGTGGAGGACGTTCCTCCCCCGCCCGACTTCCCTGAGCCATTTCCCGACCTCATCACCCGCATCACGATGCTTGTTGGCCGCGTTGCGCAAAGTCGCAGCCTGAAATCGCCCCACCGCGCCGTCGCGAAGCTGCTGTCCGAAGATGCTGAGCGACATGAAAGGTGGAAGCAATCCCCATACCCCCTCACCTTCGACCAGCCACTTTACGTGTCGCCTTACGAGCAGCGGCGACTGAAGCTCGTCGACGCCATCTTCAAGGCAATGGCACGTGCCGGCATGACACCGGCGGTTCCTCGCGAGAAAAATCCTGGGGAATTCACTGTTCGGATCGGCGATTCGACCGTTGGTTTCACGCTGGGGAAGCCGAGCGAACAGCGTTCGAACTGGGCCATCGCTACGGAGGCCAGGCGACCCGCATCTGAGCCCGTGCGTCTGAAGATCGATTGGGAAAGGGAAGAGCCGAAAGAACTGGTATCCGAATGGTCAGACCGCCCGGACGCGCCACTCGAATCCATGCTGCAGGAGATCGTCGTCAACCTGATCGCCGTCGGCGAGATGCGCATACGCGCCGTTGAGCGCCGTTGGTACGAATATCGCGCCGAACGGAAAGTCGAGCTGATCGAGGCTGAGCGGGAACGCCGGGAAGAGGCTGCGCGCGAGGAACGCGAGCGCCAACGTCGACTCGCGAATGCGCGCATCGAGAAACTGCATCAAGAAGCGATGTCGCTGCGCCTTGCCGACGACATTCGCCAATACGTAGCCGCAGTCAACGAACGCAATGCCGCCTCATCCAACCCCGTGCCGCCAGCGGAGATGGATGACTGGTCACGTTGGGCACTAGAACAGGCGGAACGAATCGATCCCGTGCGGACCGGTGCCTTTCTGCTACCGTTGCGTGAAGAACTGGAAGAGGAAGACGAATCCGGATCAACCGCACGCACACCATCCTCGGATCCCATCGAGCTCCCACCGGCATGGCATCCAAACCAGCGATATTCGCGATGACACATATGGCCCTGACAGGCTATCGGCAGCTCCCGACTGCAGCTCCAGAAGAGACATGGTGATACTGATGCGAGTACAACTGAATACTCGAACCTGGTATTTGATAAATATTCAAAGACCTATGTATGTCATTAGGTTCCTCTCCTGGCACCAATTGTAGACGAAGCCCGCAGCGATGCGGGCTTCGTCGTTTCTGGAGGGGCGGTCAGGCGCTTGGTACACATGCGCGGTCCCTGCCTTGTTCGCCGGGGGAGACGCTCCGCCTCCGGATGCGTGTCCCATCATCAGCGTCGTGGGAGGCTTGGGAAGTCCGATCAATCGGCTTCTTGCGCGTCATCCCTGCGGCCGTTGAGAGCCGCAGGGACGACGCGCAAAATCAGGGCTTCCCTGGAGAGCTGAAGCCCTCCTTGCACGGAAGCGCCGGAGCAAAACATCATTGGTCGATCCTTACTTCGACACGCCGATTGGGGGCAAGACAAGTTATCAGCTGCGCGCGGGGACCCTCGGGGCAATCTTTCACCGGGTCGCTCCCGCCCAGTCCGTCAGCCAGGATCTTGGTGGATGGCACTCCCTCCTCCACCAGAACATCCATCACGGCATGTGCCCTGCGTTCCGATAACTGTTGGTTGCTTGCCGGGCTACCGAGGCGGTCCGCGTACCCGGTGACATGGATGCTCCGCACCTGCCCGATATGCTTGTGCAACTCTGTCGCCAGATTGACCAGCGCTTTCCTCCCCTCGGGCGCAATATCGGCCTTGCCGAAAGCGAAGAGCGCATCGGCAGAAAGCGTGAATCGTTGCGGCGCTTCATCCTTCGACAGGCCGGCCGACTTCCGTTCTTCAAGGAATGCCGCACAGGACTCCGGCTTCCAGTAGAAGCTGCGCGCCAGCTTGTCCTCATCGAACAAGATTTTGTATTGGCACACGGTAACTTCATCGCTGTCCGGATGGCGGAAATTGAACACATAGTTCCACTCGCGTACGCCCCACACGCCTTCACTGAAGTGCGGGTAGCCGATCAGGTCGGAGACCTGCTGCTTGTTGAGACCGGCTCGCACCTGCCGCAAGTTGGCCAGGTTGGGGAAAGTGCCGCCCTTGTGCATGGGCGTGGCACTGTCAGGCGCAGGCCACACCAGTTCACCGGCCGAGCGGCCATCCTTGGCCACGTTGTGGCTGACGTTGCCACAGGCGGCGAGCGCGAGCGCGGCGACAACCGACAAGGTGATCTGTTTCCAAGACATGTGCATATCAATGACTCCTAGATACTTTCGGGAGGCAGCCCGGCGCGCGGCGCCGGGCTGCGTCGATTACCAGACCATGGCCGCACCCGCACCCACGCCGGCGTCGCCGCGCGAATTGGTGGTGGCGTTGAGCTTGAATACGTAGCGGCCGCTCTCGCTGATGGTGGACATGCCGACGGCAACACTCGTTTCGCCATGGAACGTGCCGAGCGCCACGCCGGCCGAGCTCTGGTTTGGCTGGTACGCCTGCGGCAAGCTCGCCATCGCCATCGCCGAGGCGATGCCCGCGTTGGCGCGGTTGCCGATGCTATTGAGGTCGCGATCCACGCTCTGGAAGCGTTGGTCAACGTAATCCTTCGACCAGTTCTTGGCCTCGGCGATGGCATCGTTGAGCTGCCCCACGTTTGCCGCATCGCTGGCATTCACGCCATTCGCCACGTTGGAGACGGTGCGCTCGTGGCCCGCCGAACCCACCGACACCGTATTGCTGGCGGACGCCACCGAGTCCGCACCAATGGCGACACTGTTGTCGCCCGTGGCGGTGGCGCCGCTGCCGATCGCAGTGCTGTTGTTGCCCGAGGCCGTCGAACCGGCGCCGGCCGCCGTCGAGTTGCTGCCGGTGGCGGAAGCGGACGAGGTATTGTCCGTGCTGGTCTGGTAGGTGTTGTTGGTGGTGCCGCCTCCCGGCGGGAAGTTGTTGATGGTCTTTGCCAGGTTCATGAGCTGCGACCCCAATTGCTCAAGCGTCTGGTTGCTGGCGTACAGCTGGCTGCCGTTGATCGCGTCCGTGCTGGTCGCGCTGATCCGTCCGGCTGCCAGGTTGGTGACGGTGCGTTCCGCACCCGCCGCACCCACGCTCACGGTTGATCCCGGCGTCGTGCCGGCAAAGTTGTAGGTGGTGCCGTTGAGGGTGGTGCTGGCCGTGGCGACCGGAGCCGCCGTCTGCGAACCCGCGCCCAACGCCACGCTGCCGGCATAGGCCGCCTGCGTACCGGCACCAAGTGCCAGCGCCTGGATGCCGTTGGACACGGCATTGGTGCCCAGCGCCACGCCGTCGGCCAGGTTCACCGTGGCGTTCTGGCCGATCGCGGTGCCGCCCGGCGCGGTCTGCTGCACGATCGCGCCGTTGCCCATGCCGATGCCGTTGTCGCCGTTCACCGTGGTCTGCGGGCCAATGGCGACCGACTCTGCGCCCGCCGCCAACGAATCGGAGGCAGTGGAGTTGGCGTGGAAGTACTTGATCGGTGTAACCGAGAAGGAACTCATCGCGCCCTTCAGCTGACGCAACGTCACCGCGTCCTGATCCAGCGTACCGTCCGCCACGTTGGTGATCTGGCGGAAGTCGGTGGCGTTGCCCACCGAAACCGCGCCGAGCAGGTTGCGGTCCGTGGTGTTGTACGGCACGACATTGGTGCCGACCAGGATCGATCCCGAGGCGGGCGCGATCGCGCGGTCGGACACCGCCCCCGAACCCAGCGCGACGCCGCCCAGCACCGACACGCCGGTGTTCTGGCCCAATGCGGTGCCGGAGTCGGCGGTCGCACTGGCGCCCACGCCTGCCGCCAGCGCGTTCACGCCGGTGGCGCCGTTGTTGGCGTAGTTGCTGTCCTGGGTGCCGCCATCGTTGACGCTGTAGTAGTGGATGGCATTGGCGGTCACGGTGCTGCTCAGGTTATCCACCGCCTGGTTGGTGGCGAACAGCTGCGAGCCGTTGATGGCGTCGGTGCTGTTGCCGTTGACCTGGCCCGCCGCGACGTTGGTCACCGTGCGCTCGGCGCCCGCCGCGCCCACGCTCACCGTGCTGGTCGGCGTACCGCCGGCATAGGTGTAGGCATGGCCGTCGATGGTGCCGCCGCCGGTCTGCACCACCGCACCGGTGACGCTTCCCGCGCCCAGCGCCACGTCGCCCACGTTGGTCCCGGCGGTGGCGCCGTTGCCGATAGACACCGCGTTGGCCGTGTTGGCCGTCGACACCGGTCCGATCGCCACGCTGTTCGCGCCATTCGCCAGCGAGTCGGCGAGAGTCGAGTTGGCGTGGAAGTACTTGATGCCGCCGGTATTGATCTGGTTGAACACCTGCTGCAGCGAGCTGTAGGTGTTGCCGCCGTAGGTGATGCTGGTGTTCAACGTGCCGGTCGCCGGGTCGTAGGTGGTGCCGCCGCCGTAGCTGTTGGCGATGGAAGTACCCAGATTGGTGACCGTGCTGCCCAGGTTGGTCACGCTGGCCCCAAGGGTGCCCACCGCCAGATTGGTGGCGTACAGCTGGCTGCCGTTGATCGCATCCGTGCTGCCGCCGTTGATCCGGCCCGCTGCCACATTGGTGATGGTGCGTTCCGCGCCCACGCTGCCCACGCTTATCGTCGAACCCGGGGTGGTACCGGCGAACGCGTAGGTGGTGCCGTTGATGGAAGCGCTCGGGGTACCGACCGCCGCCGCCGTCACCGAACCCGCGCCCAGCGCCACGCTGCCCGCAAACGCCGCCTGCGTGCCCGCGCCCAGCGCCATCGCCTGGATGCCGTTGGACACGGCGTTGGTGCCCAGCGCCACGCCGTCGGCCAGGTTCACCGTGGCGTTCTGGCCGATGGCCGTTCCGCCCGGCGCGGTCTGCTGCACGATCGCGCCGTTGCCCATGCCGATGCCGTTGTCGCCGTTCACCGTGGTCTGCGGACCGATCGCCACCGACTCCGCACCCGCCGCCAACGAATCTGTGGCGGTGGAGTTGGTGTGGAAATACTTGATCGGCGTGACCGAGAACGAGGCCATCGCACCCTTCAACTGGCGCAGGCTCACCGCATCCTGATCCAGCGTACCGTCCGCCACGTTGGTGATCTGGCGGAAGTCGGTGGCGTTGCCCACCGAGACCGCGCCGAGCAGGTTGCGATCCGTGGTGTTGTACGGGATCACATTGGTGCCGACGATGATCGAACCTGAACTCGGCGCGATGGCCCGATCCGATACCGCACCCGAACCCAGCGCCACGCCGCCCAGCACCGAGACGCCGGTGCCCTGGCCCAGCGCGGTGGCGTTGTTGGCGGTGGCAGTGGAGCCCACACCGGCGGCGATGGCATTGAGGCCGCTGGCGCCGTTGTTGGCGTAGTTGCCGCCCTGGGTGCCGCCATCGTTGACGCTGTAGTAGTGCGTCGCGTTGGCGGTGACCGTGCTGTTCAGGCTGTCGATGGCCTGGTTGGTGGCGAACAACTGCGAACCGTTGATCGCATCCGTGCTGCCGCCGTTGATGCGACCCGCCGCCACGTTGGTGATGGTGCGCTCGGCGCCGCCCGCGCCCACGCTCACCGTGCTGTTCGGCGTGGTACCGGCGAAGTTGTACGCGGTGCCTGCGATGACGTAGCTCGGCGTACCCACCGCCGTGGCGGTGGTGGAGCCCGAGCCCAGCGCCACGTCATTCGCATTGTTGGCGGTGGCCGTGTTGCCGAACGCCAGCGAGCCGGCGCCCAGCGCGCTGCTGGCATTGCCGATCGCTACCGAGCCCACGCCTTGCGCATTGTTGGTATTGCCCAAGGCGACTGCACCGTCGCCGTTGGCGGTGTTGTTTGCGCCCACGGTGACGGCGCCGTTACCCGTGGACGAATTCGGATCGCCGATCGCCACCGCGCCATTGCCGTTGACGGTCTGACTTTCGCCCAACGCCACCGCGCCGGTGCCACCCAGCACTTGCGAGTTGTGGCCGCCGGCGATGGAGCCGGTGCCGGCCGCCGCGGCGACCGTGTTGCTGTCGCCGAACGCCACAGTCGACGCCGCCAGCGCCTGCGAGAGATTACCGAGCGCCGTGGCATTCGCCGCCGCAGCGTTCGCGCCAGGGCCGACAGCCGAGGCGTCCACGCCGGACGCGTTAGCGAACTCGCCGAGCGCAAGGCTGTTGGTGGCGCTGGCGCTGGCGAAGGCGCCTACCGCCATGGAACCACTGACCCCCGACGCCGTGGCGTTGACCCCGATCGCGGTGCTGCTGACGGCCGAAGCGTTGGTGCCAGTGCCGAGCGCGACGGCATTGCCGCCCGACGCATTCGCCTGATAGCCCTGCGCTACGGCCTGACTGCCCGACGCCGCGGCCGCGATGCCTGCGGCCATCGAATTGGCGCCGGTAGCGCCGTTGTTGAGGTAGTTGCCTCCCGTCGTGCCGCCATCGTTGACGCTGTAGTAGTGAAGTGGCGTGTTGGTCGCGAGCGACTGCACCGCCTGCGTCACCGCGTAGAGCTGCGAGCCGTTGATCGCATCCGTGCTGCCGCCGTTGATGCGACCCGCCGCCACGTTGGTGATGGTGCGCTCGGCGCCGCCCGCGCCCACGCTCACCGTGCTGTTCGGCGTGGTGCCGGCGAAATTGTACGTGGTGCCGGCGATGACGTAGCTCGGCGTGCCCACCGCCGTGGTGGTGGTCGAGCCCGAGCCCAGCGCGACGTCGTTGGCGTTGGTGGCGGTAGCTGCATTGCCTAACGCTACTCCGCCGGCCGCCAGCGCCTTGCTGGTATCACCCAGCGCGACCGAGCCCTGGCCGATCGCCTGGTTGCTGTTGCCGATCGCCACCGCGCCTGCCGCCGCCGTGGTGCCTGCGGCATCGCCCGCCGCGACATTGTTGGCGCCCATCGTCACGGCGCCATTGCCGTTGGTGATGTTCGGATCACCGATCGCCACGGCGCCGTTGCCGGTGACGGTCTGCCCCTCGCCCAGCGCGACGGCGCCGGTGCCGCCCTTCACTTGTGAGTTGTGGCCGCCGGCGATGGAGCCGGTGCCGGCCGCGGCGGCAACGGTATTGCTGTCGCCGAACGCGACGGTAGAAACCGCCTGTGCCTTCGATGCAAAACCGATCGCCGTGGCATTGGCAGCCGATGCACCGGACTGTTGCCCGACCGCCACGGCGTTCTGAGCCGTCGCGGAGCTGGCGCCCAATGCAAGGCTGTTCGTACCCGACGCAACCGTAAAATTGCCTAATGCGACTGCCCCTGTCCCGCTGGCGGTGATATCCGTGCCGACAGCAATCGCATTGTTCGCCGTGGCGCCGGCCCCTGCGATACCGCTCTGGAGCGCCCCTAAATAGATGGAGTTGATGCCAGTGGCAACTGCCTGCCTGCCGATGGCAATAGCGTCACCCTGGCTTGCGTTCGCCTGCAGCCCCATGCCGATGGAATAGATGCCCGATGCGGTCACATCCGTACCGACGGCAATCGCTGATTCGGCTGATGCGCCGGCGCCGGCAGTGCGCGCGCCCAGGTAGATCGCGTTGAGGGCAGTCGCATAGGCCTGCCAACCGAGCGCCGTCGCGTGGGTTCCTCCGCTCACGGTCGCGCCGGAACCGACCGCAACGGCATTGTTGGAGTTGACGACATTGGCCACGTAGCCGATGGCAATGCTGTTGACAGAGTTTGCGTCCACCGAACTGGTACTGCCGAAAGCCACGCTGTTGGTGCTGGCGGATACCGAAACTGTTCCCATGGCGACGGCACTACTGCCTGACGCAGTGACATCCTGACCGATACCGATGGCGCTATTCGCGAGCGCGCCGCTTCCGGCTGACGTCCGCGCGCCGAGATAGATGGAATTGACGCCGGTCGAATAGGACCCGAAACCGATTGAGATGCTGTTCTGGCCTGCTGAATGCGCGACATATCCCACAGCCACGCCGCCAAGCACATCGGTGAGCGCAGATCCGCCAAGCGCGGTGGCGCCCAGGCCGCTGGCCTTGGCACCGTAACCCATGCACGACGTCGCGCTGTTGTAGAGGTTGTAAGGCGACGCGGTGCAATCCACTGTCTGCGCATCCGCCCGCTCAACCCATCCCGCCCCGCCCAGCGCCATCAGCACGGTGAGAATGCCCAGACCAAGTCGACTCGGAGATAGCTGATGACGTCCTCCGCGCCGGTCGACCGCGCCACCGCGACGACACACCGCGAACTCCGAAGCAACGACGACCTGCGCCAAGGTGCAATTCCAAACCTTGCTATAGATCTTGTTCATGCCTGACTCCCTTGTGACTGATTCGGGATCGGGGCTACCGTCAGGGCAAAGTGCAGGGCACAAGAGACCTACCGCTCATGCACCAAGCCTGAGCGCAGGGCCAAAAAAGCACACTGCGCACATGCCATAAGCATGAACGTTCATCTGAAGAATTTAGGAATCGAGTCGGTACGCCCTGCTACTGGGGATCCCTGTGCGCGCAACCCCTGTTCTGTGCGGAGGACAAACGAAACGGGATGACTGGGGAAATCGGCCTGATTCGCTTCGCTCTACTGGTGCGGCGTTCGTGTTCTCAGCCCCCACCGCCGTGCATTGTTGACTTGAAAGGCGCTGGCTTGCTTCAAGCTGAAGAACGGTTGCCGCGCAGGAAGCATCGCACTTCAAGAAAAAACGCGTTAGTGGTAATCACCCAGTCCAACGTGATTAGCATCACATTTAGCACGATCCATTTTTATGTTCGCGGCGACCGCGCCAAGGACGCTCCGATCAATCGCCGCCCGATCATTCTTCCGCGTGAGATTGAGTCCGACAAGGGCAAAAAAACACTGGTCTCTCCGGGCCGAGTGCCGCGTTTTTCGCGCCGTAGTCGGCCCCCTGTGGCTCCGGCAGGCGTTCCGCCCTACGTCGCCTGCGACAATCCTGCGCGCCATCGGCAAACTTGGCCTGCGCCAGCGCCATCAGCACGCAAGCCATGCTGGTGAACCTGCCCGGGAACCGCTGGCCCGATCTCACCGACTGGCACTTCGCCGCCTGCCGCCATCTGGAACGGCCATTCGAGGGCAACGCGAGCTACGTGAAGGCATTGAACAGGCTCTCAGGGATGGCCCTGGTTACCCCGCGCCGGCCCTTTCAGCTCCACCATGTTGCCCTGCGGGTCGTAGCAATAGATCGAAGGACCCTCGCCGCGCGCGCCGTAGCGCATGCCCAACTCGCCGATGCGCACGCCATGCGCCTTGAGGTGGGCCAGGATCGCCGCCTCGTCGTAGTTCTCCACGCGCAGGCAGAGGTGATCCATGTTGTGGGCTTCCGCGCCCGGCCTCGCGCCGCCCGATCGGCCCAGCTTGCCGTCCATGTCCACCAGGTCGATCAGCGAGGCGCCGGCGCGCAGCTGCACCAGGCCGATCTCGTCCTGCCGCCGCTCCTCGCGGCAACCCAGCACGTCGCAGTAGAAACGCCGCATCGCCTCGGGGTCGATGGCGCGCAGCACGACGTGGTCGATTTCGCCGATGCGTATCATGGTGCTCCCATGGGCTGACGGATGAAGGGTCGAGCATAGCCCACGTCCGCCATCTCACCGCCTCGACGAGTTCCCCATGCTTCACCCCCACACCCACCTGCGCCGCGCCTTTGCCATCCTGCTCGCCGGTACGCTGGCCACTGCCTGCTCGACCCTGCCCGGCCGCGACGCGGCGCCGCTGTTCGAGCGCGTCACGCTGGCGAAGCCGGGCGAGAACGGCGTGCACACCTATCGCATCCCCGCGCTGGCGGTGGCGAAGGACGGCACCCTGCTGGCGAGCTACGACGCGCGGCTCGACTCGGCGCACGACCTGCCCGGCAACATCGACATCCTGCTGCGCCGCAGCCGCGACGGCGGCCGCAGTTGGAGCGCGCCGCGGACCATGGTGCGTCACACCGACGGCTCCGGCGCGGGCGACAGCAGCCTGCTGGTGGATCGCGATACCGGCCGCGTGTTCCTGTTCTATGCCTGGGCGCCGCCCGGCGTGGGTTTCTGGAACGCGCAGGCCGGCAATGCCCCGGACAGCCGTACCCAGCATCCGCGCTACATCTGGTCGGACGACAACGGGCTCACCTGGCAGGGGCCGCGCGACCTGCTCGCGACGATCAAGCGCCCCGACTGGAAGGGTTTGTTCGCCACCTCCGGCCATGGCCTGCAGTTGTCCGACGACGCAGCCGCGCGCGGGCGACTGATCCAGCCCTATGTGTTCCGCGGCCCCGACAACCTGATTCACGCCGTCAACGCGTACAGCGACGACCACGGCGCCAGCTGGCACATCGGCGAACCGCTCACCGGCCGACTGGACGAGAACAAGGCAGTGGAACTGGCCGACGGCACCGTGATACAGAACAGCCGCTCCTCCGATCCGAAGGTGCATGCCCGCGTGGTGGCGCTGTCGCGCGATGGCGGCGTCCGGTTCGGCCCCGCGGAACCCGACCCGCAATTGCCCGACCCGCACAACAACGCCGACCTCATCCGCGTGGCGCCACTGGCCGACGCCGGCCAGCCCGAGGCGCACTGGCTGCTGTTCAGCAACACCGCCGACCCGGCCGACCGGCGCCGACTGACCATTCACCTGTCCTGCGACGACGGCCGCCACTGGAGCACCGGCCGCGTGCTCGATCCCGGCGACGCGATGTACTCGGTGATGGCGCGCCTGCCCGACAGCACGTTCGGCATCTTCTGGGAGGCCGGCGACGGCAACCTGGATTTTGCCCGCTTCAACCTGGCCTGGCTGGGCGCTTCCTGTCCCGCCTGAACCGTGTACGCGAACCGGCCTGCCGTCCCTGTATAATCGCCGCCTTAAAACGCATGGTGGGAGAAGCGGCGCCTCCGCAAGGAGTGCACCGCTGCCGAAGGCGCAACGCCCGTAATCGCTCAGGCCCCATACCATCCTGCGTACAGCACTCTGGAGAGAGCGGTCGAATCCGCCGCCGAAGGGGCACGAAGCGCGAGCTTCCAAACTCTCAGGCAAAAGGACAGAGGGGCGCCCCGCGTGCGGCTCGCACGTTGATTTCGGACGCCCCTGCCATGAGCCAGACCCCCACTTCCCTGCGCGAGCTGGAAAGCCACGACGCTTTCATCGCGCGCCATATCGGCCCCAACGACGCCGAGATCGCGCACATGCTGCATACCGTCGGCCACGACTCACTGGAGGCCATGACCGACGCCATCGTGCCCGCGAAGATCAAGTCCACCGCGCCGCTGGCGCTGCCGCCGGCGATGACCGAGGTGGAGGCGCTGGCGAAGATCCGCGCCATCGCCGGCAAGAACCAGGTGTTCAGGAGCTTCATCGGCCAGGGCTATTACGGCACGCACACGCCGAACGTCATCCTGCGCAACATCCTCGAGAACCCGGCCTGGTACACGGCCTACACGCCGTACCAGGCGGAGATCTCGCAGGGCCGCATGGAAGCCCTCATCAACTTCCAGACCATGTGCGCCGACCTCACCGGCATGGAGATCGCGAACGCCTCGCTGCTGGACGAAGCCACCGCGGCGGCCGAGGCGATGACCCTGGCCAAGCGTTCGGCCAAGGCCAAGGGCAACGTCATCGTGGTGTCCGGCGACGCGCACCCGCAGACCATCGAGGTGATGCGCACGCGCGCCGAACCGCTCGGCCTGACGCTCAAGCTGGCCAACTCCGCCGAGGAGTGGGATGCCGCGATCGCCGCGGACGACTACTTCGCGGCGCTGATCCAGTACCCGGCCAGCAGCGGCTGGCTGATGGACTGGAGCGAGGACGTCGCGAAGATCCACGCCAAGGGCGCGCTGGCCATCTTCGCCAGCGACCTGCTGGCGCTGACCCTGCTCAAGCCGCCGGGCGAGATGGGCGCCGACATCGTCATCGGCAACACGCAGCGCTTCGGCGTGCCGTTCGGTTTCGGCGGCCCGCACGCCGCCTACATGGCCTGCCGCGACGCCTACAAGCGCTCGATGCCGGGCCGCCTGATCGGCGTCTCCATCGACGCCGAAGGCAACAAGGCCTACCGCCTCACGCTGCAGACGCGCGAGCAGCACATCCGCCGCGAGAAGGCCACCAGCAACATCTGCACCGCGCAGGTTCTGCTCGCCGTGATGGCTTCGATGTACGCCGTCTACCACGGCCCGGAAGGCCTCACCCGCATCGCCTCGCGCGTGGCGCGCCTCACCGCGATCCTCAAGGCCGGCCTGCAGCAGCTCGGCTTCACCCAGTTCCACCACGACAGCGCGTTCGACACAATCAGCCTGAAGACCGGCGAGCGCACCGACGCCATCGCGGCGCGCGCGGTGGCGCTGGGCGCCAACCTGCGCAAGGCGTGGGGCGAATACCTGTGCATCTCGCTGGACGAGATCACCACACGCGCCGACATCGAGCTGCTATGGCGCATCTTCGGCGGCGACGACGCGAAGCTGCCCAGCATCGACGCGCTGGACGCCGGCGCGCCGTCGCTGATTCCGCCGGCACTGCAGCGCACCTCGCCATTCCTCACCCATCCGGTGTTCAACACCCACCACAGCGAACACGAGCTGCTGCGCTACCTGCGCGCGCTGGCCGACAAGGACCTGGCGATGGACCGCACGATGATCCCGCTGGGCTCGTGCACCATGAAGCTCAACGCCACCGCCGAGATGATCCCGGTGACCTGGCCCGAGTTCGCCAACATCCACCCGTTTGCGCCAGCCGGGCAGACGCAGGGCTACCAGGAGCTCATCGCCGGGCTGGAAGCGCAGCTGGTGGAAATCACCGGCTACGACGCGGTGAGCCTGCAGCCGAACTCCGGCGCGCAGGGCGAATACGCCGGCCTGCTGGCGATCCGCGCCTACCACCGGTCGCGTGGCGAAGGCCATCGCGACATCTGCCTGATCCCGGAGTCCGCCCACGGCACCAACCCGGCCTCCGCGAACCTGTGCGGCATGAAGGTGGTGGTCACCAAGTGCGACGCGAACGGCAACGTAGACCTGGAAGACATCCGCGTGCAGGCCGCGAAGCATTCGGCCAACCTCGCCGCGATCATGCTCACCTACCCGTCCACCCACGGCGTGTTCGAGGAGGACGTGGTGGCGATCTGCGACATCGTCCACCAGCACGGCGGACAGGTGTACACCGACGGCGCCAACATGAACGCGCTGGTGGGCGTGGCCAAGCCCGGCAAGTGGGGCTCGGACGTGAGTCACCTCAACCTGCACAAGACCTTCTGCATCCCGCACGGTGGCGGCGGCCCCGGCGTGGGCCCGTGCGCGGTGAAATCCCACCTCGCGCCCTATCTCCCCTCTCCCTTCGGGAGAGGGGTCGGGGGAGAGGGTACGGACTCGCCACGCGTCGGCATGGTCAGCGCCGCCACCTTCGGCAGCGCGTCCATCCTGCCGATCTCGTGGATGTACATCACGCTGATGGGCACGGCGGGCTTGCGCAAGGCCACCCAGGTGGCGCTGCTCAACGCGAACTACATCGCCAAGCGCCTCGCACCGCATTACCCCACCCTTTACACCGGCCGCAATGGCCTCGTGGCGCACGAGTGCATCCTCGACCTGCGCCCGCTCAAGGACGCCACCGGCATCAGCGCCGAGGATGTGGCGAAGCGCCTGATCGACTTCGGCTTCCATGCGCCCACGCTCAGCTTCCCGGTAGCCGGCACGCTGATGGTAGAGCCCACCGAGAGCGAATCGCAGTACGAGCTCGACCGCTTCATCGACGCGATGATCCAGATCCGCGACGAGATCCGCGCGGTGGAGGAAGGCAAGCTCGACCGCGACGACAACCCGTTGCGCAACGCCCCGCATACCGCGTTCGCGGTGAGCGCCAGCGAGTGGACGCACACCTACCCGCGCGAGCTGGCCGCCTTCCCGCTGCCCACGCTGAAGCTGCAGAAGTACTGGTCGCCGGTGGCACGCGTGGACAACGTCTACGGCGACAAGAACATCATGTGCGCCTGCATCCCGGTGGATGCGTACAAGGATGAGGTCGAGGCATGATCCCTCCTCCCCTCTCCCGCTTGCGGGAGAGGGGCCGGGGGAGAGGGAGGCTTTTCGCCAGGCATACATACCCTCTCTCCAAACCTCTCTTCCTCGCTCCTCAGAGCAGGGCCGTCCATGGCCCTTCTCCGCGTCCGCAAGCGGGAGAGAGGCTTCAAGCAAAGCCTCGCCCCGCGCGGGGCTTTTTCATTTGAGGAGTGCGGCCATGGATGGCCGCCCGTTTGACTCTCGCGATCAGGGACGATCGCAAGAATTACGGTGGAGTGCGGCCATGAGTGACCACCCGTTTGACTCTCGCGATCAGAGATGATCGCAAGAATGGCGTCATTGAATCCGCGTGAACTCCCCGCATGTGGAAGTTTGCACATGCCCGCGGGGCCGCATGCCGCCGCACGTGCCAAAATGCAAAATGCATGTCGGGCTGAAGCCCGACCCACGGGCGCCGTCCGCACCCGCTGCATCGAGAGGTATCGCCTTGAACGCTTCCACGCTCGCCGAACCCGCCCTCCGCGCCACCGCCGCACCGCTGCCGCGCACGCCGAACCTGCACGAGAGCGATCCGGCGCGCATGCGCCAGACGCTGCGCGAGTACTTCACCAGCACCTTCGACCGCTACGAGTCGCTGTTCCAGACACTGGCCGTCGATGCGGCCTGGTATGAGCCGCCGATCACGCTGCGCCATCCGCTGATCTTCTACTACGGCCACACCGCGACGTTCTTCGTCAACAAGCTGCTGCTGACGCGGATGATCGAGGAACGCATCGATCCGCACCTGGAATCCGTGTTCGCGGTGGGCGTGGACGAGATGGGCTGGGACGACCTCAACGACGCCCACTACGACTGGCCCAGCATCGCCGAAGTGCAGGCCTACCGCGACAAGGTGCGCGCCCTGGTGCTGCGCCTGATCGACGAGGCGCCGCTGAGCTTGCCCATCGGCTGGGGCAACCCGTGGTGGGCGATCGTCATGGGCATCGAGCACGAGCGCATCCACCTGGAAACCTCCTCGGTGCTGATCCGCCAGCACAAGCTGGCCTATGTGAAGCCGCATCCCGCCTGGCAGCCCTGCACGCAGGCCGGCGAGGCTCCGGAAAACACGCTGGTGAAGGTGGCCGCCGGCAAGGTCGCGCTGGGTCGCGACATTTCCAGCGCCGTCTACGGCTGGGACAACGAATACGGCCGCCACGAGGCCGAGCTGCCGGCCTTCGAGGCCAGCCGCATGCTGGTCAGCAACCGCGAGTTCCTCGCCTTCGTCGAGGCCGGCGGCTACACCCAATCGGGTTATTGGGAAGAAGAAGGCAACGGCTGGCGCGAATTCGCCAAGGCCGGGCATCCCACGTTCTGGCGCCGCTCGGCCGAAGGCTGGCAACTGCGCCTGCTGACCGGCGAAGTGCCGATGCCGTGGGACTGGCCGGTGGAGGTGAACTACCACGAGGCCAAGGCGTTCTGCCGCTGGAAATCCGCGCACGGCGGCCAGCCGGTGCGCCTGCCCACCGAGGACGAGTGGTATCGCCTCTACGCCGAAAGCCGCCGCGGCGCGCCCGACGGCGAAACCCCGGACGCGAACATCAACCTCGCGCACTGGGCCTCGTCGTGCCCGGTGAACCGCTTCGCGCAGGGCGAGTTCTTCGACATCGTGGGCAACGCTTGGCAGTGGACGGAAACCGCGATCTATCCGTTCGAGGGTTTCCAGGTGCACCCGATCTACGACGACTTCAGCACCCCCACCTTCGACGGTCGTCACAACCTGATGAAGGGCGGCTCGTGGATCGCCACCGGCAACGAGGCCGAGCCCGCATCGCGCTACGCCTTCCGCCGTCACTTCTTCCAGCATGCGGGGTTCCGCTACGTGGTTTCCAAGCACATCAAGCCGGCCCCGGCCTCGCACTACGAGACCGACAAGCTGCTCTCCGAATACGCCGAGTTCCACTACGGCGACAGCTATTTCGACGTACAAAACTTCCCGCAGGCGCTGGTGGAACTGGCGATGACGGCGCTGGGCGACGCACCGAAACGCACGGCGCTGGATCTCGGCTGCGCCTCGGGCCGCGCCAGCTTCGAGCTGGCCCGCCACTTCGGCCGCGTCACCGGCGTGGACTTCTCCGCCCGCTTCATCGGCCAGGGCGTGGCCTTGGCGCGCGGCGACAGCCTGCGCTATCTGCTGGCCGACGAAGGCGAGCTGGTCGAATACAAGTCGCGCAACCTCGCCGAGCTGGGCCTCGCCGACACGGCCGCCAAGGTGGAGTTCTTCCAGGGCGACGCCTGCAACCTCAAGCCGCAGTTCAGCGGCTACGATTTCATCCTCGCCGCCAACCTGATCGACCGCCTGTACAACCCCGCGCAATTCCTCGAAGCGATCCACGAGCGCCTGGTTCCCGGCGGCATCCTGATGATCACCTCGCCCTACACCTGGCTGGCGGAGCACACGCCGCGCGCGGACTGGCTGGGCGGCTTCAAGAAGGACGGCGAGAGCTTCACCACGCTCGATGGCCTCGACGCCGTGCTCGGCGTGCACTTCGAACGGCTGGGCGAACCGCAGGCGGTGCCGTTCGTGATACGCGAGACGCGGCGCAAGTTCCAGCACACCTTGTCCGAGGTGACGCTGTGGCGGCGGCGCGTGTGAGCCGGTTGGGTCGCTTCATCGACACCCCTGCGCAAACGCACGGCTGTCCGGAATTTCTCCCCTCTCCCACCGGGAGAGGGGCCGGGGGAGAGGGTCCGGACTTGCCGCAGCACCTCGCTCCACCCGAAACCTCTCCCGGCTACCGCCACCCTCTCCCGACGGGAGAGGGATCCACGAGCCAGCGTCTGCGCACACTCGGGCATCACTTCATGGCTATCCGACGCGATTCGCGAGACTGCCCATGAGCTACGACTTCGATCAGCCCGTCGACCGCCGCGGCAGCCACGCGACGAAACTCGACGGCCGCGCGCAGAAATTCGGCACGGTCGACGTCATGCCGCTGTGGATCGCCGACATGGACTTCGCCGCGCCGGCCTGCGTGGTCGAGGCGTTGCAGGAACGCGCGCGGCATCCGGTCTACGGCTACACCACCTGTCCCGATAGCCTGTTCCAGGCCTTTGCCGGCTGGAGCGCGCGGCGCCATCGCTGGACCGTCGAGCGCGAATGGCTGCTGCCCGCCTCCGGCGTGCTGGCCACGCTTTGCGCCGCCGTCCGGGCCTGCACCATGCTGGGCGACGCGGTGATCGTGCAGCCGCCGGTCTACGGCGGCTTCTTCCAGGCTGCGCAAGGCGACGGTCGCCGCCTGTTGTTCAACCCGCTGCGCGAAGTCGACGGCCGCTACGCGATGGATCTCGCGGGGCTGGAGCGCTGCGCGCAGCAGGGTGCGCGCGCGCTGCTGCTGTGCAACCCGCACAACCCGGTCGGCCGCGCGTGGACGCACGACGAACTGGAGTCCATGCTGGCCATTGCCCGCCACCACGGGCTCGCCATCGTCAGCGACGAGGTGCATGGCGACCTCGCGCTGCCCGGCGCCACGCACCTGCCGCTGGGCACGCTCGCCTGTGCGGACGACCGCGTCATCACCCTCGCCTCGCCCAGCAAGACCTTCAATCTGCAAGGCCTTGCGCAGGCGATGCTGGTAGTGCCGCGGCAGGACCTGCGCGCTGCAGTGGCGCAACAACTCGACGCCGCACAGCTTGCCGGCGCCGAACCGTTTGCGCTCGCCGCCGCCGAGGCCGCGTGGTGCGACGGCGACGCGTGGCTGGATGCCCTGCTCGCCTACCTCGCCGGCACGCGCGACTTCATCGCCGATCGCCTGCGCACGCACATCCCATCGATCCGCCTGGCGACGCCCGAGGCCGGTTACCTTCTGTGGCTGGACTGCCGCGCGCTGGGCATGGACGATGCGGCGCTGCGCGACTTCTTCGTCCACCGCTGCAGGCTGGGCCTGAATCCCGGCAGCGACTTCGGCCCCGGCGGCAGCGGCTTCATGCGCATGAACATCGGCACGCCACGGCGCAGCGTCGAGGCGGCGTTGAAGGCCGTCGAGGTAGCGTTAGGGTAATGTTGCGTATCTCGGCCACCGGCTGCTAGCGACCCATAGTGGGCATCTGCTTCGCCTTAGACTTGTTAGTGACCGGCAGTGCTCGAGCGCGTGAACCGACGGCGTGGCCATATGCATCACAAAAAGGAGCCAGTTGGGGATGACCAAAGGGACTAAATCGGGTGTGCTGTTGTGCTTACTGGCGTACGCCGTAGCCGGTTACGCGTCGGATACCGCGACGTGTCCGGATAACGTGCTCCATGCCGTGGCGAAGCATTACCAGCTGGAGCATGTGGACACCGGCAACGACTCGCGCCTGCTGGCTGAGAGCTGCAAAGCCTGGCCGCACGATCCGCACCTGACTCTGTCCGTGGCCGCCTACGATCGCGGGCCGGGCAAGGCAGACAATGACCCCGACGAGTTTGCGGACATCTACGTCAGCGTCTACGACAACCAACTGCAGACCCTGCTCAACACTTACAAGTACACCATCGGTGAGGATGCGACCACCCAGGTGGGGAACTTCACCCTCGATACTGCCCACTATCACCTAGCCAAGCACGTGTATGCCTTTGGCGTGCGCTTTGAAAACGCGGCCAACCTGTCCCACGCGGCCGACCCGGACGCCGTGGAGAGCGATCACCTCACCCTCTTCATTAGCAAGGGCCATACCTTGCAGCCGGTGTTCAAGCACTTCATGAGGATAGAGAGCTTCACCTGGGACAAGGATCGTCGGCATGTGGAGCACACGGATCTGCTGACCGGTTCGGTGCACATCCTGCCGAGCGTCCACCATGGGCTGCACGACCTGGGCATCCTGTTCCAAGCGCAGGATGAGAGCATCGGCAAAGCGGAAACCAAGATGAACTTCCGCAGCGTCTTCAAGTTCGATGGCGCCCGCTACATCACCCGAAACAGCGACGGCATGGAAGGCGGCTGGGATCGGGAGGACGAAGAGTAGTAACCCAACGGCTCCTGTGCGGGTCAGACTGAAGCCCAGATCAAGATGTATTTGCAAGTGACCGCTCTTGGCTGCGGATTCAGCCGGTCGATGCAACACACTGAAAACTGCGCGAGCAGCAGGAGTGTTGCACGATGTCCCAGCGAACACGCATTACCGGATCCCAGCGCTGCCAAAATCAAAAACAAGGCCCGCATGTGGGGCCTTGTCGTGTCACCTGTTGAAACGGAACGCTCAACCCCCGTTCTTCGCCAGCCACGCATCCACCGCCGGCAGGCGATCCTTGCGGATCATCATGCGGTACTGGATGTTGGCGATCACGGTGTCCGCCGGACGGCGCGCGGAAGGATCGATGGTGGCCTCGTAGGCCTTGATCTTGGCGATCATCGACGGATCGAACGAGTTGCCGCCCAGCGACGGGTAGTAGCGGCTGCTGGAGGTGGAGTCGACCAGCTTGTCGATCTGCGCGCGGTGCGCCATGGCGAAGTCGTAGGCCATTTCCGGATGCCGCCAGGACACGCCGCGGATCATGCCGGCGCTGTTGGTGGCGCCCGGCTCGGCGGTGAGCGCCAGGTCGAGCGCGCGCTGCGCCAGCGCCTTGTCCTTGGCGTAGGACAGCAGGCCGTACAGGCGATCCCTGATCATCGGCGACTTTTCGGCCTTGGCCTGGGCGTGCAGCTTGTCCCAGGTGGCCGCATCCGCGTGCTGCGCCACGATGGCGAGGATGGTCTTGCGCAGCGCCGCCGGCACTGCCTTGGGGTCGGTGGCCTGCGCGTCGTAGCGGCGGCGCACTTCCTTGAGCATGCCCGCATCGCCCAGCTCGGCCAGCGCGCCGATCAGCTGCGTGCGCAGCAGCGTGGTCGAGGTGCTCTCGTCCGGCTTCGCGTCCCAGCCCACGCGGGCGAACACCGGCTTGAGCTGCGCCACGGCATAGCTGCGGAAACGATCCTGTCGCGCCTTGTCGCCGCGGTAGTACTGATCCAGTCCTTCCAGGCTCTCGGCCACTTCCGCCCAGATTTCCGGCGCGGCGTCGGCCGGGGTGGCCTTGGCCATGTCGAGGAAATCCGACACCGGTTCGAGGCCGGCCATGCTCTCGGCCCAGGTGTCGCTCATCAGGCCGAGCTGGTCGATCGGCGCGAGCTTGTTGAAGTCCTGCTTCAGCGCGGCGAGCTGCGCGGGCGCGTACAGCGTGCGGTAGTAGCCGCTCTGCCCCGCGTTCACCAGCATCGGGCCGCAGCCCTTCAGCTTCAGCGTGGCGGAGCCGTTCACCAGGGTGCTGGCCGTGGCGTTGCCCACCACCTGCGCGATCACCGGCACGTGCCAGCGCAGCGGCTGCTTGTCCGGCCGGTCCTTGGTGAACTCGCCCTGGGTGAGCTTGACCGTGGTCTCGCCCTTGCTGCACATGGCCGAGTCCACCTTGATCAGCGGCACGCCCGGCTGCAGGGTGAAGTCGTGCGCCACCCGGGTGATCGGCTTGCCGCCGGCCACGCCGTCCATCGCGTGCCACAGGTCGTCGGACACGGTGTTGCCGTAGGCGTGGGCCTTGAGATAGTTGTGCACGCCCTGGCGCCAGGCTTCGGGACCGACGTACGCCTCCAGCATGCGGATCACCGCCTCGCCCTTCGAGTAGGTAATGGTGTCGAAGGCCTGGCTGGCCTCCTCCACCGTGTCGATCTTCTGCACGATGGGATGCGTGGTGGCCACCGCGTCGCGCGACATCGCGCCTTCGCGCACGCGCACGGTGTCGAGCACCGTGTTCCATTCCGGATGCACCTTCTCGGTCTCGCGCTCGGCCATCCACGAGGCGAAGCCCTCGTTGAGCCACAGGTTGTCCCACCAGTTCATGGTCACCAGGTCGCCGAACCACTGGTGCGCCATCTCGTGCGCGGCGGTGTTGAACACCTCCATCCGGTCGCCCTGAGTGGAGTACGACGGGTCGAGCAGCATCGCGTACTCGAAGGTGAAGATCGCACCCCAGTTCTCCATCGCCGAGAAGAACTGGCTGCTGCCCGGCGCGGCGATGTTGTCCAGCTTGGGCAGCGGGTACTTGATGCCGAAGTAGTCGTTGTAGTCGTGCAGCACGGTCTTGGCCGACTCCAGCGTGAAGGCCGCTTGCGCGCCCTTGCCCTTCTGCATCACCACGCCGATCTCGGTGCCGTCCGAGGTGGTGGTGACGCGGTCGAAGTCGCCCAGGCCGAAGAACAGCAGGTAGGTGGACATCTTCGGCGTGGTGTGGAAGGTGACCTTCTGCATGCCATGGCCGGCATCGGCCTTCGAGGCCACCGGCATGTTGCTCACCGCCATCTCGCTGGCGGGTACGGTGACGCTGAGGTCGAACGTGGCCTTGTACGCCGGCTCGTCCCACGAGGGGATGAAGCGGCGGGCGTCGGAGTTCTCGAACTGGGTGTACAGCGCGCGCTTCTGGCCGGACGCGGTGGGATAGTCGATGGCGAACAGGCCGTTGGCCTGGGTGCCGATGGTGCCGACGTAGTCCATCGCGAGCTTGTAGCTGCCCGGCGCGACTGGCTTGTCGAAGCTGAAGATGGCGGTCTGCGCCTTTTCGTCCACCGCGACCTTGGCCGCCATGGCCGCGCCCTTGCCCGAAGCGGGCGCCAGCGTCACCGACGAGAACGTCATGCCCGCGGCGTTGAGCGTGATGCTGGTGCTGGGCTTGAGCACCTGCACGTCCACGGTCACCTTGCCGTCGAAGTTCAGTTTGTCCGCATGCGGCGTGATGGCCACGACGTAATGCACGGGCCGCACGTTGCGCGGCAACTGGGTGGGGGCGAGCGACGACTCGGCGGCAGCCTGCCGCGCCGGCATTGCCATCAGGCCGCCGGCGGAAACGGCCAGCGCCAGCGCGATGGCGGAAACCAGGGACTTGCGCATGAAACATCTCCTTGGGGATCGGGACGGATCGCAATGCCGGCGGCACCGCAACCTGGAACGGGGCAAACACCGTCCATGGTGTCGTCTGCGCCGCGCATGCGGGAACAGCCGGAAGTCATGCCGCCCCTTGCACTGCCAGGCTTCATGCGGCGTTTTGCCTGTTCCATGCCGGTCGCTCCCGCTTTTGTCGCACGACCGGCGAAAGGCGCAAGATCGGCCGCTATGCTCGCCTCCCATCGCCACACCACCGGGGACATCGACGTGATAAAGGGCATCTTCTTCGTGGCGCGGCTGGTCGTCGCGTGGCTGGTGGCGCTGTTCGTCATCCTGGTAGTCATGGGCCACAGCGGCCCGTTCCGCAGCCTGCAGCCGCTGCCGGAAATCGTCGCCTTCGTGGTGTTGGTGCTGGTGGTGAGCGGCGCGTTCTCGCACCTGCGACGGGTGCGTCTCATCGCGGGACACGTGACTCTGGACATGCTGGGCAATCGCCAGCGCCGGCAGATCGAGTTGCCGTTCGAGGCCGGCGAGGCGTTCGACATGCTGGACGCGACGATCCGCGAACTGCCTTACACCGAAGACATCGAGAGCGCCCGCGACAGCCTGCAGGTGCGTGCGAAAGTGCGGCACCCGAATCCCTACGGCCGCGCCGTGCTCGGCTGGCTCAACCCGTTCAGCTGGCTGGGCAGCCGGCGCAACCAGATCTTCGCCACGGTGACGCCGGGCGACGGCACCGGCAGCGTCACCCTGCTGTGCGAACCGGAGAGCGGCGCATGGATCGACTGGTTCCGGGTGGACGACGGCACCAACCTGGTCAACGCCGAAGCGATCATCCGCGCCCTCGCCCGCCGCGTGGCCGAGCGCCGCCGCCGCGAACAGCAGGCCGCCGCGCAGACCGCCACCGACAAGGAGCTGGCGCAGGCCAAACTCAACCTGCTGTACGCGCAGGTGGAGCCGCACTTCCTCTACAACACGCTGGCCAGCGCGCAATACCTCACGCGCACCGAACCGGCGCAGGCCGACCGCATGCTCGGCCACCTCATCCAGTACCTGCGCCACTCGCTGCCCAGCGCTGAGGAAACGCAGTCCACGCTCGGCGAGGAACTGGAACGCGCGCGCGCCTACCTCGAAATCCTGAAGATCCGCATGGGCGCGCGGCTGGAGTTGAGGATCGAGGTGCCCGATGCGCTGCGCGCCGTCACGCTGCCCCCGATGATGCTGCAGACCCTGGTGGAGAACGCGATCAAGCACGGCCTGGAACCCAAGCCCGGCGGCGGCACGGTGTGGATCCTCGCCCGCCGCGACGGCGACAGCGTAGCGGTCACCGTGGCCGACGACGGCCAGGGCTTCGGCGCCGCCGGCGGCGGTACCGGCATCGGACTGAAGAACGTGCGCGAACGTCTGCAACTCGTGTACGGTCCGCGCGCCTCGCTGGCCGTGGTGGCCAACGTGCCGGAAGGCGTGGCCGCCACGCTCACCGTGCCGGCACAAGAGGTTGCACCGGTCGCAGCGGAACCGCGCCCATGAACCGCGCCGTGATCGCCGAGGACGAACCGCTGCTGCGCTCCGCACTGAACCGCCTGCTCAACGAAGCGTGGCCGGAACTGGACATCATCGCCGAATGCGACAACGGCGCCGACGCGCTCGACGCCATCGCCGCGCAGCAGCCGGACGTGGCCTTCCTCGACATCCGCATGCCCGGCCTGAGCGGCCTTGAGGTGGCCGCGGCGGCCGCCGAAGCCAGCCCCGCCACGCAGGTGGTGTTCACCACCGCCTACGACCAGTACGCCATCGACGCCTTCGAGCGCGGCGCGATCGACTATCTGCTCAAGCCCATCGCCATCGAGCGCCTGGCCGCCACCGTGGAACGGCTGAAGCGCCGCGCCGGCGCGGGCCAGGCCGCGCGCGGCGACCTCGCCCTGCTGCTGCGCGAACTGGCGCAGGGTGCCGCGCAGACCGGCGCCGCGCCGCCGCTCACCTGGATCACCGCAGGCACCGGCCGCGAGACGCGGCTGATCATGGTGGACGACGTCGCCTACTTCCGCGCCGACCACAAGTACACCGTGGCGATGACCGCCGACGGCGAAGCATTGCTGCGCAAGCCGATCCGCGAGCTGCTGGAGCAGCTCGACCCGGCCGTGTTCAAGCAGATCCACCGTTCCACCATCGTCAACTTGAAAGCGATCGCCTCCATCGTCCGCGACGACAGCGGCAAGGGTACCGTGCGCCTCAGGCAACGCCCCGAAACCCTCACCGTCAGCCAGCCCTTCATGACGCTGTTCCGCAACATGTGATCCGCGCGCGGCAGGTCACGCACGAGCCGCGCAAGACCCCAACCACTTCGGGAAAACCCATCATGCTGAAGCCGACGATTGCCGGCCTGGCCAGCCTTTGCCTGGCCGCCTGCGCCTCCCAGACCATCGACCGCGGCGTACAGCGCCTGCACGCCGGGCGCGACTGCACGGTGCGTGCCGCCGTTGCCTCCGCCTATGCCGTGGACAGCACCGGCATCGGCCTGCGCAACGTCGCATACGACCGCTGCATGCGCGCGGTCGGTTTCACGAGGGAACGGTAAGCGCATCCCGTTGCCACCCCATCTTCCTGTCCGCTCAGTGCCGATCCTCAGCCGTGAATCTCCGTTCGTGCCGAGCGTGGCTTGCGTTGGCCAGCGAAGTCGAAGCACCAGGCCATGATGTCCTTCGACTTCCTCGCTCCTCAGAGCCGTGCCCATCCATGGCCACTCCCCGCGTGCGGCGCTTTGCGCCTGCGCTCAGGACGAACGGCAGACTTTCATCTGATATTCGGCGCCAATCAGGCCCTTCGGTTGCTGGCCGGCTGCATTCCCGGCGGACGCGTGCCCGTCGCAGCGCCTGAAGCCATGGCCCATCGCCCGACCGCCGGCAAGCGAATGCGTCGCTGCCACGGAACTATCCAGTGACTCGGGCCCGGACGCCCGCGCGCCGGCCGTGCGGGATCAAGAGCGCGCCGCGATGCCCAACGCCCTCAGCGCCAGCCTGCCGCGCGCGCCGCACGCTCCTGCTGTGCGTCGAAAACCTCGCCGCGCAGGCGGGCATCGATCGCGGCCTGCACCGCGGGCGGCAACCCGCTGGCCGCCTGGCGCAACTCGCCGCCTTCGGGCGGCGCGGCCGGCACCAGCACGGGCAGCGCCCAGCCCGCAGCGGCATGGCAGGCCAGCCCGGCGCGTGCCGGCGACGTGCGCACGGTGAAGCTGCGGCAGATGTGCCCGTTGGCGGCACGGAAAGTCAGGCCGATCGCGACCGTCGCATGCGCATCCGGTTCGCTCGCCAGCGACTGGTCGAGCGCGCGGCCGAGGACACCGGCGGCATAGGGCTCGCCGTTGCGCATGCGCACCAGTTCATTGCCGGCATGCCACCACAGGCCGACGGCAAGCAGGGCCACCGATGCCGCCAGCGCGGCGCCCGGCAACAGCCAGCGGCGCGGCGCACGGCGGCGGGCGGCGGGCGCGTCGCGTCCAGCCTCCAGTAGCGAGACCGTTGGCGCGGCTCGCGGCTGCAGCAGCGCGGACAGGCGCGCGGGCACTGGCTCGTCCAGCACCGGATCGAACGCGGCCCGCAATTGCGCGCGCAGGGCATGTGCCTGCCGCACGCGGCGGGCGAGCGCATCGTCCTGCGCCAGCACGGCATCGATGCGCGCGGCTTCCGCCGCGTCGAGTTCGCCATCCACGTAAGCCTGCAAGGTGTCGTCGTCGATCGGGTTCATGCGTCGTTCCCAAGATGGGCCTGCAAGGTAGCGCGGGCGCGGGCCAGACGACTGGTGACGGTGCCCACCGGCACCTCCAGCAACGCGGCGGCCTCGTCGTAGGACAGGCCCTCGACCAGCACCAGCGCCGCCACTTCGCGATGATCCGGCGGCAGCATCGCCAATGCCTGCGCCAGTTCCAGCTGCCGTGCGTGCCGCGCATCGCTGCCGTCGGCCACCGTGACGCCGGCCTCCTCGGGCGCGAACAGATGCTGCGCCCGGCCGCGTGCGCGCAACTCGTCCCGCCAGGCGTTGCGCGCGATCGCGAACACCCACTTGTCCAGTGCGGCGTCCGGCCGCCACTGTGCGGACCGGGCCAGCGCGCGCTCCAGCACCACTTGCACCAGGTCGTCGGCGTCGGCCACCTGCCCCGCCAGTGCCCGCGCCAGACGGCGCAGGCGCGGCAGCAATGCAATCAGCCCTTCGCGCACGGCATCGCTCGAATGCACACATCACCTTCCACTACGTCTGGCGGGACGAATTCCTTCCCTCGCGCACATCGGTGCAGTTCGGGGGCATAAAGCGCAGCAATGCTAGCATCCGGTTCCGTCGCTCCCGAGGTGTCCGGAGATGCCGTTGCGTCGTGCTTCCACGCTGTCCGTTGCGGTGCTGGCCATCGCGCTCGCACTGACCGGCAGCGCCCCCGTGCAGGCGCAGGTGCTGGGCCCGGTGCAGCGGGGATTGCCGAACCTGCCGCTGCCGTCCACGCCGCTTCCCGGCACGGTGCCCGGCGTGAACCTGCAAGGTGTCGACGACCTGCTGCGGCGACCACTGTCGCTCAGCCTGAAGGTGCAGGTCGATGCGCTGCTGCGCAGGGAGCCGCGGCGCGTCGCCGTCGATCCCGGCGGCGCACCGATCCTGCGCGGCGAGTTTCTCGCCATGGGCCTGTCGGGTCCCCAGCTCGACGCCGTTCTGGCGCAGGGCTTCACCGCGGACCGCCAGGCTGCGGCGGATGCGACGCTCGGGCTGGACTTCACGGTGCTGCACGACACCCGCGGGCGCGGCACGCGGAAAGCCATGCGTGTCCTGCAGCTGGCCGCGCCGGATGCCACGTTCACCTACCAGCATCTCTATCTGCCGGCAGGCGACGCCGGTGCAGCGCCTGCTGCAAGCGCGCCCGCCCCCGTGCCCGCCATGCCGGCACGCAGCGTGGGGATGGTCGACGGCGGCGTCGACCCGGCCGATCCCGCGCTGGCGCATGCGCACATCGAAGGGCACGGCTGCCGCACGACGACGGCATCGCGGCATGGCACGGCGGTCGCCGCGCGCCTCGTCGCCGGCGCCCCGGACACCTTGTATGCCGCCGACCTGTGGTGCGGCGACACGGTCGGCGGGGCCACTTCCCGGCTGGTGGACGCACTCGCATGGATGGATCGCGAACGCGTGGCGGTGATCAACATCAGCCTGGTCGGGCCCGACAATCCGGTGCTCGCCCGCGCGGTGCAGGCGATGATCGCGCGCGGCCACGTGCTGGTCAGCGCGGCCGGCAACGACGGCCCCGCGGCGCCGCCATTGTTCCCGGCGGCTTATCCGGGCGTGATCGGCGTCGGCGCCGTCGATGCACATGGCCGCGTGCTGCCCGAATCCGCCAGCGGCAAGCAGGTGGCGTTCTGCGCGCTTGGCGTGATCGGCAGCGGCCGCGGCACGCTGCGCGGCACCTCGTTCGCGGCACCCATCGTGGCGCGCAAGGCGATGCAGATGCTGGATGCGCCCCGGCCGGACGCGGCAGCCCGGGCACTGCAAAGCCTGATCGGCGAAGCGCACCCGCTCGGTTCCACGGATCGTGGCCAACGTTGCGGGCACGGCCTGCTGTCGCCCTGAAACTGAACGCCCAGCAACCGCGGCGGACCGGCATGGAAGGATGCTCCGGCTGCACACGTAGTGGACCACGGAAGCCGCGGATTCGCCGCCGGCAGGAGGTCCCGACATGCGCAACACGATCCTCAACAACAAGACCCTCGGCATCGCCCTGTGCAGCGGCGCGCTTGCCCTCGCCTCGGTGACCAGCGCGCATGCCCAGCACCTGGGCGGCGGCCTCGTCGGCGGAGCGGCCGGCCAGCTCCACGCGACGATGGGCCAGGCGATGGGCCCGCTGAACGGCCAAGTCGGCGGTTCCGCGCGGGGCATGGGCAACCTCGGCATGCCCGACATCAACCCGAACCCGCGCGCTGCCGAACAGCGCGCCGAACGCCTGCGCCGGCGTGCCACTTCGACCACCGCGACGGCGACGCAAGCCGCGACACGGGCCGCCAGCCAATCGAGCGGCCAGACGGCGGCCGACGGCGCCGGCCAGCTCACCGGTGCGGCTGGCGCCAACGCCGGCCAGGCTGTGCTGAATGGCGCGGCCGGGCTGGGAGCGTCCGCATCCGGCGGCGCCAACGGCGGTGGGGTGGGTGATGCCGCCGGCACTGCCACGGGCCAGGCGCATTCGGCCGTTTCGACGGCCGGACAGGGCGCCGCGAACGCCCTGGATCGCACGCGGAATGCAGCCGGCGACGCCCGTGCGGATGCCGAAAATGCGGCCCGGGCAGGCATCGACAAGACCCGGCAGGCCGCGACCAATGGCATCTCCTCGGCCCGCTCGCTCGGTACGCAGGCTACTGGCAATCTGAGGAACACGGCCTCGTCCGCCACGAACAGCGCGGGCAGCCAGTTGGGTACGGCCGCCAACACCGCCAGCGGCAATGGCAGCCCGGCGGTCGATGCATCGGGCTCGGGCAGCGCCAGCGGCAACGCGAACGCCCGTACTGGCGCCGGCTCCGGCGCTAGCGGCGCGACCGAAGGCAGCGGCCACGCCAGTGCCGACGGTTCGCTCGGCAAGAGCGGTGTCTCCGCTTCGACCCATGCCGACGCGAACGCGCAGGGGCATTGAGTCCCCCAGCCGCGATGCCGGGACGGCATCATGCGCTACGAAGAAGGCCCCGCATGCGGGGCCTTCTTCGTTGCACGGTTCAGGCAGGCGGGACGATCAGGCGAACGGATCGTCCAGCACGATGGTGTCGTCGCGGTCGGCGCCGGTGGCGACGATCGCGAGCCTGCAGCCGGAGAGTTCCTCCACCGCGCGCAGGTAGGCGCGGGCGGCGGCGGGCAGCTTGTTCCAGTCGCGGATGCCGGCGGTGGATTCCTGCCAGCCGGGGAATTCCAGGTAGACCGGCTTGCATTCGTCCCAGCCGTCCGCATCCAGCGGCGCCAGCTCGCGGCGCTTGCCGCGGTACTCGTAGGCGATGCAGACCTTGATCGTCTCCAGCCCGTCGAGCACGTCGAGCTTGGTGATGGCCAGGCCGTTGATGCCGTTGATCTGCACGGCGCGCTTCAACGCCACCAGGTCGATCCAGCCGCAACGGCGCGGACGGCCGGTGCTGGCGCCGAACTCGTTGCCGACCTTGCGCAGGCGCTCGCCCATCTCGTCGTGCAGCTCGGTCGGGAACGGGCCGCCGCCGACGCGCGTCGCATACGCCTTGCAGATGCCCAGCACGTAGTCGATGTCGTGCGCGCCCACGCCGGTGCCGGCCAGCGCGCCGCCCACCGTGGTGTTGGACGAGGTGACGTAGGGATAGGTGCCGTGGTCGATGTCGAGCAGCGCGCCCTGCGCGCCTTCGTACAGGATGTTGCCGCCTTCCTTGCGCACGTCGTGCAGGATGGTGGCGACGTCGTCCACCAGCGGCTTGATGTATTCGCCCCAGGCCAGCGCGTCCTTCAGCACGGTGTCGTAATCCACCGGCTCGGCCTTCAGCCACTGGGTGAGGATGAAGTTGTGGTAGTCGACGGCGGTCTTCAGCAGCGCAGGCAGCTCGTGCGGGTACATCAGGTCGGCGACGCGGATGGAGCGACGCGCCACCTTGTCCTCGTAGGCCGGGCCGATGCCGCGGCCGGTGGTGCCGATCGCGCTCTTGCCGGCGGCGGCCTCGCGCGCTTTGTCGACGGCGATGTGGTACGGCATGATCAGCGGCGTCGCCGGGCTGATCTTGACGCGCGAGCGCACGTCGACACCGTTGGCCTCCAGCTCGGCGACCTCCTTGATCAGCGCCTCGGGCGAGAGCACCACGCCATTGCCGATCAGGCACAGCGCATCGTCGCGCAGGATGCCCGAGGGAATCAGGTGCAGCACGGTCTTCTTGCCCTTGATGACCAGGGTGTGGCCCGCGTTGTGGCCGCCCTGGAAACGCGCCACCGCGCTGACCCGTTCGGTCAGCAGGTCGACGATCTTGCCCTTGCCTTCGTCGCCCCACTGCGCGCCGAGAATGACTACTGACTTGCCCATGGTCTTGTCCCGTCTATTTGAATTCATGCCCGTTGGCTGACATCGGTGACTTCGATTCGCATCCGTCGCACATCACGTCACCCGATTTGGAATTTCACCTGGATGAGCGCCGAAGCCCGGAGCACATTCCCTTCTCCCGCCGGCGACCCTGAGGGAGCCCCCTTGGGGTGGGAAGGTGGCGCGAAGCGCCGGATGAGGGTTCGGCGCAGAGAACTCTGTCGATGAATCATGAGCCTCTCGTTCTTCCGAACCCTCATCCCAGCCCTTCTCCCGCGGGGAGAGGGCTTTCGCCTCAGTGCTTGGCTGGCTCCGGGTTGCCGAAGTAGCGCAGGAATTCCGAATCGGGCTTCAGGATCAGCACGCCGTTGCCGTCCTCGAACGACTTCTTGTAGGCGGCGAGGCTGCGATTGAACGCGAAGAATTCCGGGTCCTGGCTGTACGCCTGCGCGTAGATCGCCGCGGCCTGGGCGTCGCCCTCGCCACGCACCTTGGCGGCGTCGCGCTCGGCGTCGGCGCGCAGCACCTGGCCCTGGCGGTCGGCATCGGCCTTGATCTTCTCCGCCGCCTCCTGGCCGGTGTAGCGCAGTTCGTTGGCCAGCTGCAGGCGCTCGGCGCGCATGCGCTTGTACACCGATTCGCTCACTTCGTCCGGCAGGTCGATGCGCTTGATGCGCACGTCGACCACGGCGATGCCGAGGTTCTTCTGCGCCGAGGCGTCGGTCTGCTGGCGCACCCGCTCGGTGATGTCCTTGCGGCCGCCCGAGATCAGGTCCTGCAGCGTGCGCGCGTTGAACTCGAAACGCAGCGCATCCTTGATGATCGGGGTGAGCCGCTGCTCCGCCTGCAACTGGTCGCCGCCGGTGGCGCGGTAATAGGCCGCGTTGTCGGCGATGCGCCACTTCACGTAGAAGTCGACGTTGACGCTCTTCTTCTCGGAGGTGAAGTAGCGCTCCGGCTGCGCGTCCAGCGACAGGATGCGCTTGTCGAAATGCAGCACCTGCTGGACCACCGGCAACTTGAAGTGCAGGCCCGGCGCGTAGTCGGCACGCACGATGCGGCCGAACTGCAGCAGCAGCGCGCTCTGCCCCTCGTTCACCACGAACATGCTGTTGAGGCCGAGCAGTGCCAGCACGACGACGACGACGATCGCGACGATCTTCTTCATGGCTGGCCTCCCTTGGCCGCGGCCGCATCGCTGCCGGAGCCGGCCGAAACCGAGGTCGCCGCGGCGGCCTTGCCGCCGGCGTCGACGGCATCGCGCGCCTTGTCACCGGCCGGCAGGTTGATGATGTTGCGGCCGCCGGAGCCGTCGATCACCTTCGGATTGTCGGCCATCACCTGTTCCATCGTCTCCAGCCACAGGCGCTTGCGGGTCACCGCGGGCGCGGCCTTGTATTCCTTCAGCAGCAGCTCGAAGCGCGCGGCGTCGCCCTGCGCATGCGCGATGCGCTCGGCCTTGTAGCCCAGCGCCTCGGCGGCGATGCGCGCCGCGTCGCCGCGCGCCACCGGCACCACCTTGTTGGCGTAGGCCAGCGCGTTGTTCTCGATGCTCTGCTTGTCCTCGCGCGCGTTGTTGACGTCGTCGAAGGCGTCCTTCACCTCGGCCGGAGGCGCCACGTTCTGGAAGCTCACCTCGGTGACGCGCAGGCCGCTGTGGTAGCTGTCCAGCGTCTTCTGCAGCGCCTGCTGCGCCTCGGTCACCAGGTTCGCGCCCGCGGCGGAAAGAATCTGGTCCATGTCGCTGCCGCCGACCACCGAACGCACCGCGGCCTCGGCCGCCGCGCTCACGCTGCCGTCCGGGTCGCTCACCGAGAACAGGTACTTGCGCGCATCATCCACCTGGTACTGCACGGTGAAATCGATGGTGATGATGTTCTCGTCGCGGGTCAGCATGGAGACGCGGTCGTTGATCGAGCGGATGCGCGTGGCCTCGACCTTGTCCACCGCCTCGAGCGGGCGCGGCAGCTTGAGATGGAAGCCCGGCGGCAACGTGCGCGAGTACTCGCCGAAGCGCAGCACCACGCCGACCTGGCGCGCGTCGATGATGGTGTAGCAGCTCATCAGCAGGCCCACCACGACCAGCACGATGATCGCGGTAAAGATGCCGCCGGGGCCGCGGCCCAGCCGGCCCAGGTGGTCGCCGAGGTTCTTCAGCAGCTGGTCTGCCGAGAACTTGTTGCCGCTCGGGCGCTGCCGGTTCCAAGGGTCCTTCTGCCCGCCGCCGGGTTCATTCCAGGCCAATGTCAGTCTCCTTCGGGTCGCTGGGGAGGCCGGCAAACCGCGCCGGAACACATCAGGTTGAACAGAAATTGCATGAGGCGTGACCGGGCTGCATGTCGATGTGGCGCCGAAGGTTTTTCGGTCGCACAAACGGTTGGCATTCTAGCAGAGCGGGGCGGAATCCGGGGACGGTGCCGCCAGCAGCGCACGCAGCAACTCGGTTTCCGCCGCGCTGCCGCCGTTGAGCGGCGCGATCACGCTGCGCGGCGCGTCGATGCGCAAGCGCCAGCCGTGCTCGTCCACCTGCTCGCCGGCGATCGCACCCACCGCCTTGAGCCGCGCATGCAGCCGCCCGGCCGTCAGCGGCAGGCGCAACTCGGACTGCACGCGCTCGCCACCCAGCAACTCGCCCAGCGCCTGGCGCAAAAGTTCGATGCCGGCGCCGGTGGCGGCCGACAGCCACACCGCCTGCGGCCGGCCATCGGCATCACGGTCGATGCGTGGCTGCATGGCCCTTTCGCGACCACCCACATCCAGAGCCCCGCTCTCTTGAAGAGTGCAGCCATGGATGGCTGCTTTTTGATCTTCGCCGGCAAGGGCGCCGGCACTAGCTTCCAAAGTGCGGCCATGGATGACCGCTTCTTGATCTTCGCCAGCAGGGACGCTGGCACCCATCAAGTCTATCTTGTTGAACACCCGCAGCTGCGGCACGTCGCCGGCGCCGATCTCCTCCAGCACCTGGTCGACCACGCGGCGCAGCGGCTCGCGCTCCTCGTCGGCGGCGTCGCTGACGTGCAGCAGCAGGTCGGCGTCGCGCGCCTCGGCCAGGGTGCCACGGAAGGCCGCGACGAGGTCGTGCGGCAACTCGCGGATGAAGCCCACGGTGTCGGCGATCACCGCCGGGCCGCAGGCGAGGTCGTCGAGCCGGCGCACGGTGGGATCGAGCGTGGCGAACAACTGGTCGGCGGCATACACGGCGCCGGCGGTCAGCGTGTTGAACAGGGTGGACTTGCCGGCGTTGGTGTAGCCCACCAGCGCCACCCGCGGCACCGTGTTGCGCAGGCGCGCACGGCGCTGCTGGCCGCGCTGGGTCTGCACTTTTTCGAGGCGCCTGGTGAGCTGCTTCACCCGCTCGGCGAGCAGGCGGCGGTCGGTTTCCAGCTGGGTTTCGCCGGGACCGCGGTTGCCGATCGCGCCGCCGCGCTGGGCGTCCAGATGGGTCCAGCCGCGCACCAGCCGGGTGGCGAGGTGCTTGAGCTGGGCCAGCTCCACTTCCAGCTTGCCTTCGTGCGAGCGGGCGCGCTGGGCGAAGATGTCGAGGATCAGGCCGGCGCGGTCGACCACGCGGGCGCTGAGGTGCTTTTCGAGGTTGCGCTCCTGCACCGGGCTGAGCAGGTGGTCGACCAGCACCAGGTCGGCGTCCAGCGCGCGCACCATCTCGGCCAGCTCGTCGGCCTTGCCGCTGCCGATGTAGTAGCGCGGATTCGGCGCCTCGACGCGGGCGGTGACGGTGCCCAGGATCTCGGCGCCGGCGGATTTCACCAGTTCGGCGAACTCGGCGGCGCGACGCTCGGCGTCGCCGCTGCCGCGGGCATGCGGGAGCACGAGGACGGCGCGCTCGCCTTTCTTCTGACGATCAAACACGTGGGACGACGGCCTCTGTGCGTGGACGGAACCGGAGGAATTCCGTCTTCATGTGGGCCGACCGGCGATCAATCAAGCATCCGGCGCGTCGACGGCCGGGGCGGCATCGGCATGCGCCTCGTGTCCGTCGTGACCCTCGTGGCCGTTGCCGAGTCGCACGTTGCGGCTGGGCACCACGGTGGAAATGGCGTGCTTGTAGACCATCTGGCTGACCTGATTGCGCAGCAGCACCACGAACTGGTCGAAGGACTCGACCGTGCCCTGCAGCTTGATGCCGTTGACCAGGTAGATGGCCACCGGCACGCGCTCGCGGCGCAAGGCATTCAGAAAAGGATCCTGCAGCGATTGTCCCTTGGACATTTCTTGTTCTCCCCTGAGCGGCGAACCGGCCGGGGAAAAAACGCCTGCGGCGCCCCGGCCCAACAGCAACGATGTTAACCGGGTTCAAGGGCTTGAAGGAAGCGGTTTTTTGGGGAATCGGCGCACGAAAACGAGGCCTCGCCACAGCCACTCATGCCGGCGTGCCGAGGAACAGCCGCACGGCCTCGTCCGCCCGCGCCAGCGGCGGCGCAAGCTCCGGATCGAATATCCGCGCGTCCAGCTCGGCGCGCAGCCAGGTGATCTGCCGCTTGGCCAGCTGGCGGGTGGCAAAGATCGCGCGCTCGCGGAAGCCGGCCATGTCCGTCTGGCCGTCCAGATATTCCCAGCCCTGCCGGTAGCCCACCGCGCGGATCGCCGGCAGGTCGGCATGCAGGTCGCCGCGGGCGCGCAGCTTGCGCAACTCGTCGGGGAAGCCCGCCGCCAGCATCGCGTCGAAGCGCTCGGCGATGCGCGCATGAAGCGGCGCACGGTCGGCGGGCAGCAACGCCAGCTTCAGCACGCGCCACGGGAACGCCTCGCCGCGACCGCCGCGCTGCAGTTCGGACAGCGGCCGCCCGCTGAGTGCCATCACCTCCAGCGCGCGCTGCAGGCGCTGGGCGTCGTTCGGGCCGATCCGCGCCGCGGCGGCGGGGTCGAGCTGCGCCAGCCGTGCATGCATGGCCGGCCAGCCGATGCGCGCCGCCTCGTCGCCCAAGCGCGCCCGCAGCGCCGGATCGGCCTCCGGCAGCGCGGACAGGCCGCGCTGCAGCGCGCGGAAATACAGGCCGGTGCCGCCCACCAGCAGCGGCACCCTGCCCCGCACCGTGATCCCGCGCATCGCCACGAGCGCGTCCGCGCGGAACTCGGCCGCGGAATACGGCTGCGCCGGATCGCGGATGTCGATCAGCGCGTGCGGATAACGCCTGAGCGTGGCCGCGTCGGGCTTCGCCGCGCCAATGTCGAGGCCTCGATAGACCAGCGCCGAATCCACGCTGATCAGCTCCACCGGAAAGCGATCCGCCAGCTCGCAGGCGAGCGCGGTCTTGCCCGAGGCCGTGGGGCCCATCAGGAAGATCGCGAGCGGGCGGGTATCGAGGCTCATGCGTCACGGCAGGAAAATGGATGCGCAAGGGTAACCCAGCGCAGCTGCGCAAAACTTCGGCAATCCGTGCCAAGTGCCTGTCGCGACGGAGCGAAACGGACTTGTCCACACGCTTGTCCAGCAGGTATCCACACGTGCTGTGGATAGAACGGCCTGCAAGAGCGAAGGGCCGCCCGGAGGCGGCCCTTCGCGTCGTGCGCGGTGCCGCTTGCTTCGCCGGCACGCCCATTTCCTGGAGCAGGTTGTCGGCGTGGTCGAACTGGTGCATCACCCACAGCATGTAGCGCACGTCGACCTGGATCGAGCGGTTGAGCTGCGGATTGAACAGCCAGTCGCCGCTGACCGACTCCCAGTTGCCGTCAAAAGCGAGGCCAACCAGCTGGCCGTTCGCGTCCAGCGCCGGCGAGCCGGAGTTGCCGCCGGTGATGTCGAGGTCGGCGAGGAAGTTGACCGGCAGCGTACCCAGTTTCGGCGAGGCGTAGCCATCGAACGCCTTCGCCTTGATCGCGGCCAGCTCGGCCCTCGGCGCGTCGAACGGCTCGATGCCGGTGGCCTTCTCCACGATGCCTTGCGCGGTGGTGAACGGCGCGTAGCTCACGCCGTCGCGCGGCGCCACGCCCTGCACGTTGCCGAAGGTGACGCGCAACGAGGAGTTCGCGTCCGGGTAGACCGGCAGGCCCTGCGATTCCTTCCACGCGATCATCGCCTGCATGTAGCGCGGGCGCAGCTTGCTCATCTCGCCGGCGCGGGCGTCCTGCCCGTCCTCCAGCTTCTGCAGTTCCGGCTGCACCGCGTTGGCGAGCTTGAGCATGCTGTCGTTGCTGGCGGCGATGGCCTGGCTGTCGGCCGCGAACCACTTCATGCGCTGGTCGACCTTGCCGAGCTGGCTGCCCGCATACAGCGCGGCGACCTTGGCCTTGAGCTGCCCGGGTGTCTTCGCGCCGCCCAGCCACGCGTCCAGCGCCGGCAGGCGCTGCGCCTGCGGCAGCGCCACATAGCGCGTGAGGCCGTAGACCATCAGCTGCTGGTCCACGCCCGCGTCGTAACGGCGGTCCAACTGCTTCAGGCCGCCTTCGATGCGCACCCAGTCGCGCTGCTGGTAGCCGGTGTCGCGTTCGAGGTCGGCCTTGGGACGCTCCTTCGCCAGGTGCACGAGGCGCACCGCGGTACTGAACAGCGAGGAACGCTCGACCAGGCCCAGCGCGAGGTTGCGGTCGCGGTTGTCGCGCTCGGCGTCGATCGCCGCGCGCAGCTTGCCGATGTCCGTGGCCAGCGCCTGGTTCTCCACGCCGCCTTGCCGCTTCAGCCAGGCTTCCAGCTGTGCTTCCTGCGTGCGCTTCACTGCCACCGCGTCGGCGCGGCGCAGGCCCTCGAGCTGGCCGCCGAAGTTCTTCAGGTAGTTGTTGAGGCCGGCGACCATGCTGGCGTACTTCACCGCCACCTTGGGATCGGCCTTGCCGGCGGTGTTGATGATGTTGAGCGTGTCCTCGTACACCTTGATCTGGGTTGGGTAGACCCAGTCGATCGAGTTCTGCACTTCGTCGGCGAGGCGGTAGCGGTTGGTGCGGCCCGGGTAGCCGACCACCATCACGTAGTCGCCCTGCTCCACGCCGTGCGGGTTCACCTTGAGCACGTGCCTCGGGCGATACGGCACGTTGTCCTTCGAGTACGCGGCGGACTTGCCGTCCTTCGAGACGTAAGCGCGGAAATAGCCGAAGTCGCCGGTGTGGCGCGGCCACATCCAGTTGTCCACGTCGCCGCCGAACTTGCCGATGGACTGCGGCGGCGCGTAGACCAGGCGCACGTCCTTGATCTCCAACTGCCTGATCAGCTGGTAGCTGTAGCCGCCGTGGAAGGTATAGACGTCGCAGCGGTAGCCTTCGCTCTCGCAGGCCTTGACCTGTTCCTTGATCGCCAGCTCGATCGCCTTGTAGCGCTCGGCGCCGCTCATCGCGTCGGTGAGCTTCGCGGTGATCTCTTTGGTGACGTCGCGGATTTCCTCGGTGACGAAGATCCGCGCGGACGGGCCCGCGGAGAGTTCGTCGGCCTTCGTCTTGGCCAGGAAGCCCTTGTCGATCAGGTTGTTTTCCGGCGTGGAGTTCAGCTGCAGCGCGCCGTAGACGCAGTGGTGGTTGCTTACCACCAGGCCTTCGGGCGAGACGAAGGAGGCGGTGCAGCCGCCCAGGCTCACAATCGCGCCCAGCGGATAGGCGGTGAGGTCGGCCAGCGTGTCCGGGTCGAGCTTGAGGCCGTGCTGCTTCAGCGTGACGGCGATGCCCGGAAGCTGGGCGGGCTGCCACATGCCTTCGACGGCATGGGCGGACGAGATCAGGCCGAGGGACACGGCCGCGGTGAGCAGGAGACGACGCACGGTAAACCTCCAGAGGGAAAACCGCCGCGGTCGGAATCGCGGCGCAAGAACTTTCGAGTTATGCCCGAGCCGGGCCGGTGCGGCATATGCCGCAAGTCATGGATGAGCATTCAGCGCGCGGGCGTGCCCAGTTCGGCCAGCAGCCAATGCGCCGGATAGACCTTGTCCATCAGCCAGCGCATGTAGCGCAGGTCGACGTGGATCGCGCGCTTGTAGCGCGGGTCGAACATCCAGCTGGCGCTGACCGCTTCCCAGTTGCTGTCGAAGTTGAGCCCGACCAGTTCGCCCTGCGCGTTGAGCACCGGCGAACCGGAGTTGCCGCCGGTGGTGTCGAGATTGCTGAGGAAGTCCACCGGCATCGTGCCGGACTTCGGATCGAGGTAGCCCGCGTAGTCGCCCTTGGCGATCGCGTCCAGCAGCGGCTTCGGTGCGTCGAACGGCTCCACGCCGGTGCTCTTCTCGACGATGCCCGCGGTGCTGGTCAGCGGCGCGTAGTTCACTGCGTCGCGCGCCTTGAGCGGCGTGACCTTGCCGTAACTCATGCGCAGGGTGGAGTTCGCGTCCGGGTACACCGCCCGGCCCTGCTGCTCGCGGTAGGCGATCAGCGCCTGCATGTAGGCCGGGCGCAGGCGCAGCAACTCGCCCTCGCGCGCCTTGCGCTCGTCGTCGAGGCGCAGCAGCGCCGGCTGCAGCTGGGCGGCCAGTTTCAGCAACGCATCGTCGCTGGCGGCGAGCTCGGCCGGCGCAGCCTTGAGTCCTTGCAGGCGCTGCGCCTCGTCGTCCAGTTTCGTGGCGGCGTAGACGCGATCCAGCGTGGCCGCAAGTTCGGCCGGCGTGCGGCCGAACGCGGCGTCGAACTCGGGCAGGCGCTGCGCGGCGGGCAGTTGCTGGTAGCGCGTCAGCAGCGTGGCCAGCAGGCGCTTTTCCACCGCCGGGTCGTAGCGGCGCTGCACCTGGCGCAGCTGACCGGCGATCAGTTCCTCGTCGCGCTGCTGGTAGCCGCTCTCGCGGTCGGCGTCGGGCTTGCCGCGCTCGTGCGCCAGCCGTTGCAGGCGAAGCGCCGAACGCAGCAACTGGGTCTGCGACTGCATGAGGCCGAGCAGCAGGTCGCGCTCGCGGCCCGCATTGCCGGCGGCGATCTCGGCCATGGCGGCATCGATCTGCGGGCGCAGCGTCCGCGCCTCGGCCTGCTTGCCCAGCCAGGCCAGCATGGCGTTCTCGTCGGTGCGGCGAACGCTCACCGCGTCGCTGCGCTGCAGGCCTTCCAGCTCGCCGCTGAACCGCTTGATGTTGTTCTTCAACGACTGCAGCTGCGAGGCGTAGCGGATCTTCGCCTGCGCATCCGCCTTGCCGGCGTCCTCGATCACGTCCTGCAACGCCTTCATCGTCGCCACCGCCGTGGGCAGGCGCCACTCGACCTGGTCGGCGAACTCGGCGGCGCTGCGGTGACGATAGGTGATGCCGGGATAGCCGGCCAGCATCACGTAGTCGCCCTCGTTGACGCCGTCGCGGGCGACCTTGAGGTGCGCGGGCGGCGTGTACGGGCGGTTCTCCTTCGCGTAGTCCGCGGGCTTGCCGTCGGGGCCGACATAGGCGCGCAGCACGGTGAAGTCGCCGGCGTGGCGCGGCCACACGAAGTTGTCCACCTCGTCGCCGTAGTTGCCGATCGCGCGCGGCGGCGCGTAGACGAGGCGCACGTCGCGCAGCTCCAACTGCTTCACCAGGTAGAAGTCGCGGCCGTAGAACATCGTGGCCACGCTGCAGCGCACGCCGCCTGCGCGCTCGCATTCCGCCACCAACGCCTTGCTCGCCGCATCCACCGCGTCGTAGTAGGCGCGGCCGGTCTTGCCGCGGGCGTCGGCCAGCACCCGGTCGGTGACCTTGTCGAAGCCCGTGGTCACCAGCAGGCGGAAATCGGGGTTGGCGGGCAGCTCCTCGCTGCGGTCGGCGGCGACGTAGCCGTCGCGGATCAGGTCGCGCTGCGCGTTGCTGTTGTACTGGATCACCCCGAAGGCCACGTGGTGGTTGGTGAGCACCAGGCCACGGTCGCTGACGAAGGCGCCGGTGGCGCCGCCCACCTTGACCACCGCATTCAGCGGCGCCCTGGTGAGGTCGGCCAGGTCGGCAGGCTTGCCCCGGAAGCCGGCCTTGCGCAGCTGCTCGGCGATGTCCGGCAACTGGGACGGCATCCACATGCCCTCGTCGGCCTGGGCGGCCGGAGCCATCAGCATGGCGATCGCCAGGCCCATCGTCTTCAAGCGCATTCTTCGTTCCCCGCCGACATCCGTAGAAACTTGCGACCATAGGGCGTGGCGGCCGCGACGGCAAGCCGGCGCCACGTTGCCCCCTGCGGCCTCGCCGCAACCGTCAATGGCAGGTCGGCGCGATGTCCGCAGCCGGCGGTGGAATGGCCAGGTACACCGTGCTCCACAACTGCGCGGCGTTGGCCTCGTCCTCGTGGGCGCCGGCTGCACCGAACGGCTCGACGTGGTAACGGTCGCCGGAGTATGTCCACGACCACAGCTCCGAGTCGCGCATCGACCGGGTGGCGCAGATGCCCTGCCACAACGTGGCCTGCGCACTGGTCAGCCGCGTGCGCGTGGCTTCCGGCAGGTCGACGCGGGCCAGCTGGCGACGCAAGCCTGCCGCCAGCAGGGCCTGCTGCCAGGACCACACCACGGTGCCGTGATAGGCGTTGCTGCCGAACATGGGCCATGCGCCGCGGTTCGCATAGGCAGGGTTGGCCACGACCATGCCCACGCCGGTCATCAGCCCGGCGGGGAACGGCCGCAGCATGTCGCCGACGTAGCGATCCAGCGTCGCCGCATCCGGCTGGCCGAACAACAGGTCGAAGCCTTCGTCGGAATGCAGGATCGGCACCGGGCGCCCCTGCGCGTCCAGCGAGATGGCGGGGAATTGCAGCCCCCCATCCGGCAAGGAGGCCAGCGCGGCGGCGGCAGGTACGCCGACCTGCGCCGCGTAGGCACGCACCTGCGCCGCTGCCTGCGCATGGTCCAGGCGCACGGCGAACATCGCCGCGGCTTGGCGCTCCCACGCGTCGGCATGCGCGGCGCCGGCACGCAGGCGCGCGCGCTGGGCCGGCGTGGTGTAGGCGTCCAGCAGGCCGGCGTCGAGGAAGCGGCCGATGGCGCGCAGGGCAGCCGGCACCCAGACCACGTTGACGTCGTAGGGGTAACGCCCGCCACCGATGCCGGCGTTGCTGTCGCGCCACTGCCCCACCTGGCTGCCGGGCTTGAGTCCGATCAGGTTGGCGTACACCGGCTGGCGCACGAACGCCTCGCTGCCGGCGGCGACGTACAACAGGTTGCGCACCAGCGCGTCGCCCTGCCGCTGCCCCGGCTTGCCTTCGGCGAGGAAGGCCTGCGCACCGGCGCGGCCGCGGGCGTCGTCCAGCAGCCAGGCCACGGCGACCGGCGCCAGCATGTAGTTGCCGTCGATCATCTGGTAGTCGTAGACCGGCCGGTCGGAGCGCTTGCCCTCCTTCTCCAGATGATCCAGCACCGCGAACTCGCCGATGCCCTCCTCGTGCGCCACCTCGCCATCGGGCGCAAGCCGCACGAGCACCGAGGCGATCCCGGCGTCCACGGCGGCGGGTTGCAGCACCGGCATGAGCAGGCGCAGCGACATCAGTGTGTCGCGGCCGAAATAGGTGTCAAAGCGCCAGGAACCGGCGAGGAACTTCTGCCGGTAGCTGAGGAAACGCAACACTTCCTGGCTGCGCGTGTCGCTCCGCACACGGTCGTTGAACAGGTGGACGAACGGGGTGAGCGGCGGTTCGCCCGTGGAGGCCTCGATGCGCAGGTGCAGCGCTTCGCCGGCGTGGTCCGGGCGCAGCACGATATGGCCGTCGTCGCGCTGGAAACGGCCGTTGTCGGTGCTCAGCGACAACTCGTAACCCGGTGCGCCGTCCAGCCGCCGGCGCTGCCAGCGCACCGAGCGTTCCGCCTGCTGCGGCGTGGCGGCCACCTGCTCGGGATAGACCTGTTCGAGCTGGTAGTCGCGCAGCACTCGGATGCTGCTCAATACCGCGTCCTTCACCACCAGCGGCCCGGCGGTGCTCGCGCTGGCCTCGGCCACGATGCCGTTCATGGCATGGCCGTCGACCGTGCGCTGCAGCCCCTGCACCTTGCCCAGCGTCCAGTGCACCGGGGTGGTGGTCGGCTCGAACCATACGCCCACACCGCTGTTGCCGGCCGGAAACGCCACCAGCACGCGGGGGTGATCGCCGGAGCTCAGCAGCAGGTGGGCGGCGATGTCGCCCTGCTGGT
>Ga0207702_10000115_pt1 | contig 93289 bp, 149 predicted proteins | sample KBSCornC62_FD_184302 | JGI IMG/M metagenome (GOLD analysis project Ga0207702, IMG submission 184302) | Corn rhizosphere microbial communities from Kellogg Biological Station, Michigan, USA - KBS Corn C6-2 (SPAdes) (version 2) | ecosystem: Host-associated > Plants > Roots > Rhizosphere > Soil ...
CTCGGTGTAGCGCCGCGCGCAGCAAGCTACCCGGCGAGCTGGCGCCAGGCCCAGCGCAGGAGGCGCGCCAGCCAGCCGGCGCGGGGCGGGGGCGCGAGCTCGGCCGGGTCCACCACCTGGAGGTGCTCCTCGCCGCCCGACCACCCGGCGGTGGACGCGCGGAGCGGGACCTCCACCGGGTCGCTCACGGGCGTGCGAGCGCGATCCGGCGCTCGGCCTTGGCCACGCCGCGCGCCTGCAGCCGGCGGGCGAGCGCCTCCTTGCGCAGGTGCTCCTCCAGCGCGCCCGGGCCGGAGAACCCTCCGGTCAGGTCGCCGGGGGTGAAGGCCATGCGCCACTTGCGGCTGCGCCACTGGCCCTCGACCGCGGGCGCCGCCTCGCCGGGGAGCACGACCATCGACGTCCCGGACAGCGCCGCCTGGCGCGCCACCACGACCGGCGGGTACCAGCGGAACCCGTGGCGCTCGAGGACCTGGGCGAAGCCGCCGACGTCCTTGCCGTCCGCCGCCTGGCGCTCCTGGTCGGCGCGCTCCCTCGGGTCGAACTTCGGCCTCATGGGGCGCTGGCCGACGTCCAGGTTGTCGCGGATGCGCGCGAGGCCCTCGCGCAGGCGGGCCGGGTCGAACTTGTGGAAGATCTTCGCCATGGTCAGACCTGCTCCAGGAGGCCGAGCACGCCGCGCGGCTGGCCCAGGCGCTTCAGCTCCTCGTGGGCGCGGTCGATGAGGCGGACCTGGGTCCTGGCCTTCCGCAGGCACTCCTCCCACGCCTGGGCCTCCGTGCGCCGGTCGGCGAAGCTGCCGCCGGCGACGACCGTCAGCACCGCCTCGCGCAGCTGGTCGACCGTCATCGGCTCGATCACCGCGGCGCCGCCCGACAGGTCGACCGAGAGCCCCAGCTCGGGCGCCGGCTGGCGGCGGGCGCCGAGGTCGCCGCGGAGCCGGCGCCGCCGCTCGGACAGCTCGTCGGCCAGGGCGGCGAGGGCCGCCGTCTCGGTGGACCGGCTCACTTCTTCGGGCCCTTGACCGGCTTCGTCGCCTCGGGCTGGGGGGCCGGCTGGGGCGGCGGCGCCAGCGGTTGGATCGCGCCGGTGTTCGGGTCAACGGGCACCTGGCCGCTCATCGGTAGCGCACCTTCGAGAGGTCCTGCCTGTGGGACGGCTGCATGGCCGCCTGCCGGGCGCGCAGCTCCGGGTCGGACATGACCCCGGGGGGCATCACGAACATGAACCGCCAGCCGGGCGCCTCGGCCTTGGCCTTCTCCACGTCGTCGTGCAGCTGGGCGCCGAGCGGTCCGTCGGCCTCCACCGGAACCCGGCGGAACGCGTCCGAGGGCGCGTCGTGCGGGGCGACGTCGCTCTTGATGAGCACGACGTCGAAGCGCTCCGTGCGGGCAGGGTACCTACCCTGCGGACTTGACTGGCTCGGGGATCCCAGGGGCGGCTGCTGCGACATGAGGAGCAGTATCCACCGAGAGCTTGACTTCGTAAACCTCGAGCTCGGCCTGGGGCTGCACGACGAGCAGCGTCGAGCTGTGCGGGTGGACCAGGTTGCCGAGCACCTGGGCCATCTGCTCCAGCTTCATCTGCGAGAGCTTGAGGCGGTCGGCGTGGCGGATGGCGAACACGAACGCGCGCCTGCCCGGCGCCACCTCGATCGAGTAGCGGCGCACCGGCGCGTCGAGCGGGAGCACGTCGTTCGGGACCTCCTCGAGGCGGAGCTGGCGTCCCGGTCTGCGTCGCCTGCGCTTCGCCACCTCAGCCGACTCCGATCGCTTCGGCCGTCAGCATCGCGCCGGCGAACGCCAGGTCCGCCCGGTTGGTGTCTCCGAACGAGTCGATGATCGTCGACTGCTCCGCGTCCTCGGCGAGGCGGACGATGACGATCCCGCGCAACCCGCCCCCGGAAGCGACCTCGTTGATGAACGCGATCGCATCGTCGATGCTCCGGTTCGCCTTCCGGATCGCCCTCACGTCTCCGCGCTTGACTTCCGTCGGGGGGACTTCGCTCACCCCACTGAGAGAAACACGGCGGGTGGGGTCTCGTCTACCGGCGCTTGAAGTACTCGACCTGGCGCTCGTGGTTCTCGGCCGCGGCGCGCGACGAGAACGTGCCCAGGTTCTTGTGCTTGCCGGTCCTCGGGTCGACCTTCTTCGACACGAGGCGGTACTTCCCCGATTTCAGTTTCTGGATCATGGCGCCATCCTACCGGACGTTGTGGTCGCGCCGCGCCGACTTGCTCTGGGGCGGGCGGTAGAAGCGGTCGATCGCCGCCTTGGCGAACCACATGCTCATGAGGCCGTCCGAGGTGCTGTACTTCGGGTACAGGCGGATCTCCCGCTCGAGGACGCACCAGGCGCAGTCGTGACCCGTGCCGTGCCCCTCCCACTCGCCCGAGGCGAAGGCCCAGGCCCGGTTGGCGAACTCGACCTCGATGCCGGGGAGGCCGAACTGCGGGTCGGCCTTGTTGCGGCCGGTGGTGTGGGCCTCGATCTTGGGCCACCACGGGAACGCCGACTTGCCCTTGCGGACCCACTCGATGAGCGACTCCTGGTAGGCGTTGTTCTCGACCATCACGTACTGCAGGTTCGCCACGGTCGCGCACACGTCGCTGAGGACCTCGGCCGTCTCCGGCGACGTCCAGTTGCCGTTGCGGGCGACCACCGGGACGCGCAGGCCGGTCAGCGGGTTCACGGCGACGGCCGTGATGAAGTTGCCCGGGCGGTTGGCGGAGCTGAGGTCGACCCCCACGTAGGTCGGCCAGGCCCGCCGGATGACGTCGGTCAGGACCAGGGCCGGCTGCCAGCACGCCTCGAAGCTGGGGAACTTGCGGTCGCCCGGCTTCATGACCTGCATGCGGAACCCCTGGTGCCACATGGCGGAGCCGCCGATCTCCCGCCCGCTGGCCTTCTTCTGCAGGACGTCGAGCGGGAACTTCTCCTCCCACCGGGGGAGCTCAGGGAGCTGGAGCTTGGAGACGGCGCGCATCGGCTCACAGTCTACCGAACACCAGCCACCGGTTCGGGTCGTCCTCCCGGACGGCCTCCCTGGCGCACGGGCCGCGCCACCAGTACCGGTTGCACGCGAGGCAGCAGGCGACCCAGCACGGCGAGGCGTGGAGGCACCCGGGCGGGCCGACCAGCGCGTCCATCGCGGCGCCGCACCGGCACCGGCGCTCGTCGGGGCCCAGGCGCTCCACGACCGGGGATGGTAGCGCTACAGGCGCAGCACGCGCCCGGCGAGCTGCCACAGCGTGACGAGCAGGCCGCAGGCGTAAGCGATCCGCCCGAGCTCCTGCACCTTGCCGTTCGACGCCAGCGCGTACACGAGGACGCCCACCACGCACACGAGGACCGGGATGATGATCAGCATCCGGGCAGCATGGGGCCGCTGAACACCTTTAGCCAGCTGCGGATCTGGCCCCGATTTCTTTAATTTAGGTACCCGTTCAATCCAGGACCCATTCCCAGTGCTCGTCACAGTAGGCGTCGTTCCACACCGCGCACCACCCGAGCTCGCACAGGTTGACGGCGACTTCGTCCGGGATCGGCGCGCGCACGCGCACCCGGATCCATTCGCTCTGGCACACGACGTCACCGTCTGTCGAGAACTGACGAAGCGCCTGCAAGCCACCGAGCAACGCAGATATCGTCACTGGCCGACGTCCCCGGACGCGCGCCGCCGCGCCATGGCCTCGAGGCCCTGCTGCACCTGCAGCGCCTCGGCCTTGAGCATGGCCCTGCCGGCGACCGACGGGTCGGGGGTGAACCAGTCCGGGAAGGGCGCCACGGCGACCTCAAGGCACACCTCGCCGACCTTCACCGCGCCGGCGGCGTCGCCGCTGCGGACGGCCGCCAGGGCAGCGCACCACGGGCAGTGGGCGTCCGCGACGATGACCGCGCACGCGAACTCCCCGGTGCTCATGTCGACGACTGAGCACCAGCAGTGGCTGCGCTCGGCCGCCGCCTGGTGCTCCGGGGTGACGAGCTCGGCCGTCAGCTCCCGGACGTGGTCCTCGCCGCGGTGCAGGTGCAGGAACCGGCGCTCTTTCACGGGCACGGGATCTCCTGCCCCTGGTCCCCGAAGCAGTGGCTGACCGCCGCCGCCCCGCCGGCACCACCCCTGGCGCCGCCGTTCGCGCTGGGCGGGGCGTTCTCGCCGGCCTGGCCCGACGCCCCGCCCCCGCCGTCAGCGCCCGCCGTGGCCCCTCCTGCTTCGCCGTCCCCGGCGCCCCGGACCCTGGCCAGGGGTTCGCCCCCGCCCTCGCCGCCGAACCCGCCGCCGAACGGAGCCGCGTCCGCGCCGCACCCCGCCAGGGCCAGGCCGACGATGAGGGCCGCCACCAGCAGGGCGGCGACCTTCCAGGCCCAGTCCACCCAGCCGGTCATTTCGTTTCTCGCCATGGTCAGTTACCTCCCGCCCGGTATGTTGGCCGGGGGCGCCCGTTCAGTTCCAGGTTCGCGCGCCGGCGGGCCGCCCACCACCACTCCATGTGCCGCGAGAAGTCGCGGTAGTCGTCCGTCCGGTGCCACCGCCGCCACCTCCGCCGGGCGACCTGGAGCCGCTGTCCGACGCGCTCGGTGCGCCCGCTCACCAGCTCCCCATCTCCGCGACCGCGCGGAGGACGGCGCCCGTCTTCCCGAGGTCGAGGGCGTCGCCCTCGCGGACCCCGGTCTCCATGTCCAGCCAGTACGGGCGCCCGTCCGACGCCGCCGACGCGTGCCGGACCGCGTCCTGGATGTTGTCGGGGCCGATGCCGCCGGCGTACCCGGCCGGGACGTCCGCGCCGGCGACGCGCATCGGGTGCGGCCACCTCGCCGGGGTGATGCCGCGCCCGCCGCTGGCGTCGAACAAGGTCGCCGCGTCCACGCCGGCGCCGAGCATGAACGCGGCCTCGAGCGACTCCAGCTCGCGCACCTGCACGATGATCCGGCGCTGCGCCTCGGACAGCATCGCGCACCCGGCGCGCGTGACCGGCTCGTTCGTGTTCAGCTGCACGCGGTCTGCCATCTCGTACGTCCTGCCGAACGCGCGCAGCGTGAGCTCGCCGCGCACCGCCTGCTGCGCCCACTCTCCGCAGACGTGCACGGAGACGCGCACGTCCGTGAACTGCTGCTTCGCCCTCGCGAGCGCCATCCGCCACGGCGCTGACGGGAAGCGCGGCTGCCCCTCCCTGGTCCGCGACACGAGGACGCCCCATTCGAGGAACGGGTGCGCGATCGACAGGCCGACCATCTCCCTGACGCTCGTCCGGTCGTCCGCGCCGGTGATCGTCACCGTGTGCGGCACCGTCACGGCGACGCCCCGCAGTCGTCGGCGCACTCGACCTGGCGCGGCCCGGCCGTGCCGACGACCGTCAGCGCGCAGCCGTCCGGCACCGCGCTCGCCGGCGCCGTGGACAGGAGCGCACACCTGGCGCGCCCGTCCGCGCACAGGGCGACGAACCGCACCTCGCGCAGGGTGTCGCACGCCGGCAGGTCACCCTGCTGTCCGCCGCACCCGAACGCGAGCAGCACCAGGAGCGCGAGCGCCCGCGTCACCGGGACACCGTGGTTGCTCGTCGCCGCCTGTCCTCACACAGGACGCATATGCAATCGTCGCGGTGAGGCGCGACGAGCTCGGCAGCGCGCGCCTGGGAGGACATCCAGCCGTCGCCGCCCGCATCCGCCTGGGCGCTCGCCCTGGCGTCTTCGTCGTCCATCTCCAGCTTGCGCTGCAGCGACCAGACGGCCTCCTCGATGTCCTGCCGCGCGCTCTTGCCGCCGAGCCTCTTGCCCGTCACCAGCAGTTTCTTCACGGCGTGGGCGACGCACGGGTCGGTGACCTCGAAGGCGCGCAGGACGCGGTACACGTCGACCGTGCTGGTCGGCACGCGCTTGTGGTACACGCTCGACTTGACGCTCACGGCTCATCTCCTAGCGGCGGCTGCTTCGCGTCCCTGGCGATCTCGCGGATCTCGATCAGCTCCTGGGTCAGGTAGCGCGTCGCCTCCCCCGTCTTGTCGACGAACGGCATCTTCACGGCCACGTGCGCCCGCTCCGCGATGCGCTCGAGCACCGTGGAGATGCCAGCGCCGAGGCCCGGGATCGTCGCCTGCCGGCGCTCCAGCTCGGCGACCCAGGCCTCCGAGCGCACCAGGCGCTCGTAGGCGTCGGCCAGCATGCCGTCCGGGTCGACCAGTTCTTCGAGGCTCTTTCCCTCGCGAAAGACGACTGCGGACTCATCCGCCGTCATCTTGATCTCGCGGAGCGTACTGACGTGGACGGTGGCGCCGACGCTCAGCGCTGCGCCGGCCATCCGCCCGATCTTCTCGAACGTCGCCGAGACGACGCTCGACGACTGCACCAGGTCGAAGGCCTGCTTCACGACGGCCATGTTCTTCTGGTTGCCCTCCTGGTAGACGCCGATCCGCAGGTTCGCCAGGGCCAGCTCCTGCTCGGTCTCGGCGAGCTTCACCTCGGCGTGCGTCAGCCGCTCGAGCGCGTCGGCGAGCATCCCGTCATCGTCGCGGACGTTTCGCAGGTTTCGCCTGATATAGCTGGCGTCGAACACCAACGCCTCGGGCGCCGCCCCCAGGAGCTCGCCGATGGCCTGCTGCTGCCCCCGGTGGTCCGCGACGAAGTCGTCGTCCGACGCGTAGCTACCGCTGGGGTCCAGGCGCTCGAGGAGCTTGCTCCTGCGGCCCCTGTGGCCGGCGCTCTCGGCGGCGACACCGGCCAGTTCCTGGACGGCCATCGCGACGTCCCTGACGTACCACAGGACAGACGCCAGCTTCCCCTTCGGCTTGTCTCTAACTTGTTCCATGACCGGTGTGTTGGCCGGCGCCTCGGGCGTCGGCGTCCGGGGCGCACCAGGGGAGCCGGGCGGGGCTCAGCGCGGGGCGAGCGCCAGGACCGCGCCGACGACGGCCGCGAGCCCCATTGCGGCGGCCGCCAGCGCCACCAGGAGGTCGGCGCGGGCGCGCCGGCGGGCGGCGCACTCGCGCTCCTTGCGCTCCGACCAGGAGCCGCGCCTGGCGCGCCGGCGGCTCCGCATCTTCCGGGGCCACGTCACCGGGGTGGTCACGGCCTCCACCCCAGGAAGACGCCCTGCAGGCGCCTCTCGACCTCGCCCCAGTGCGCGCACCGCAGCTGGGCGGCGAGCCCCAGGTGCTTGCCCCCGAGGCCGTGGTCGGCGACGTAGGCGTGCTCGCGGCAGTCCAGGACCAGGACCGGCCAGACCGGCGGGAGGAGGTCGTCGTCGAGCGCCAGGGTCACCAGGCGCGGGGCGCCGCCGTCGCTGTCCACGGCCGCCACCGCCCACGCCTGCGCGGCGAGTGCCGCTTGGCGGAGCTCCGCCAGCCACGCGGCCAGGCCCCCGCGGGCCTCGGTCGCCAGCTGGGTGACCGCCAGCCCAGGGACCTGGCCCGGCGGGGCCAGGTTGGCGAAGTGCAGGCCGTGCAGGCGGGCGGCGCCGAGCGCGGCCGGAAGCCGGCGGGCGGCGGCCAGGCGGGCGGCCGAGCCGGTGCGCTCGCCGAGGTAGTCGGAGACCGTCTCCGCGATCTGCTGGTACGGCTCGCGCCGGCCGGGGGCGGTCACCCTCTGGGGGCCGTAGAAGGCGCCGCGGTCCACCACCAGGCGGGCGACCAGCTCCAGCTTGCGCTGGGCGCCGGGCCCCTGGGTGGCCGGGTCCTCGCCTGAGAGCCAGAAGGCGAACGTCTCGGCCCAGTCCTCGTCGGCGTGCTTCTGCGCGTAGTGGGCCAGCTGGTTCGGGCCCGGGCGCCCCAGGTAGGTGACGAAGTCGGGGGCGGCGCCGGCGTCCGGCTCGTAGGCGTCGCGGTAGGGGGCGGAGAAGTCACCGAAGGCCTCGCGCCACCCGGGGAGCGCCCAGCCCTCGTAGGCGTAGAGCAGGGCGTGGCCGTACTCGTGGCGCAGGACGCGCAGGACCTCCTCCTCCGTGAGGAGGTAGCGGCGCTCGGCGACCAGGGCCCAGGTCTCGGCGGACCCCAGGTACCAGGGGAGGTTGACGCTGGTGGCGCGGTCGGCGGTCCAGAAGTCGTCCGAACCCAGGTAGAAGCCGGGCCAGAACGTGAGGCCGCGGGAGGTGGTCTCGCCGCGCAGGCGGGCGAGGACGGCGGCCAGGCGCCCGCGCTCGAGGGAGAGCGGCAGGTCGCAGATGCGGGCGTCGAGGGTGCGGCGCAGGTCGCCGGGGGCGAGCGCCATGGCGGCGGCCGGGGGGGCGCCGGCGTCGACGGCCAGCTGCTGCTGGAGCGCCCCCAGCTCGCCGAGGCCGGCGGCGTGGAGCGCCAGGTGCTGGTCGAGGGCGCGGTCGGTGAACCCGGGGAGGCGGCCGCGCAGCGCGCTGGGGTCGAAGTTCATCTGACCCCAATGTACTTGTGGACCTGGACGGACAGGTAGTAACCGCGGCTCATGCACCACGCGAGGCAGCGCGCCGTGGCGGCCGGGTGCTGGGACAGGGGTTGCAGCCACACCGGGGTGCCCGGCTGGTGCCAGCCGCGCGCGAGCAGCTCCTCGAGGTCGGCCAGGTGGCGCTCGGTCGACGTCGGGTGCTTGATCTCGTCGGCCCTGGCCACCACCTCCTCGAGGACCTCGAGGCCGCCGGCCTGGCGGATCTTCGGGCTGAGCGTCACCCAGGTCCCCGGGGCCACGCGGAGCGGGCTCGTCCCGCTGGTCTCCACCTGCACCGCGAACCCGTCGTCCTGGAGCAGGCGGGAGATCGGGCGCAGGTCGTGGTCGGCCGGCTCGCCGCCCGTCAGGACCACCAGGCGCGCGCCGCCGGCCACCCGCCGCACCTCCGCGGCGAGCTCGGCCGCCGAGAGCCTGGCGTGCGTCGGGGCGTCGGACGCCTTCTTGACCAGGCTCGAGAGCGGGACCAGGTCGGCCTCGTCGGTCCTCCAGGTGTGCTTCGTGTCGCAGAAGGCGCAGCCGACGCGGCAGCCCTGGAGGCGGACGAACACCGCCGGCCTGCCGGCGTTGGTGGCCTCGCCCTGGACGGTCGCGAACACCTCGTTGACGAGGTACTCGGCCGGGCCTACCGGAAGAACGCAGCCCGGCACTTGCGGGTCTCCTCGACGACCACGGCCTGCAGGACGACGCCCGTGCCGCGCAGCTGCTGGGGCCCCACGACCTCCACCAGGTACTGGGCCACGTTCTCGGCCGTCGGGTTGAACGGGACGACGACGACGGTCTCGTCCAGATTAGTGAGGTGCTCGCGCAACGGGTCGTCGCCCCACACCAGGAACCGGTGATCCCAGTGGTCCTCGAGCCACTGGCAGAGCGCCGTCTTCACCACCGAGAAGTCGAGCACGCGCCCGACCTCGTCGAGGATCGCCGAGCCCACCGTGAAGCGGACGCGGTAGTTGTGCCCGTGCAGGTTGCGGCACTTGCCCTCGTGCCCGACCACGCGGTGGCCGACCGAGATGTCGTGGTAGCGCTCGATCGCGTACCCCATCACCTGCCCCCGTTGACGATGGTCATGAACTCGGCCCTGGCCTCCGGCTTGTTGAGCATCACCCCGCGGAGCACGCTGGTGGTCATCTCCGTCTCGTTGTCGCAGACGCCGCGCCAGCTGGTGCACATGTGCCCGGCGCGCACCAGGACCGCCAGGCCGCGCGGCTCGATGAGCCGCTCGAGGAGGTCGGCGAGCTGGACGGTGGCCTCCTCCTGGATCTGCGGGCGGGCCATCACCCAGGCCGCCAGGCGGGCGAACTTCGACAGGCCGATCACCCGCTCGCCGGGGACCACGCCGAACCAGGCCCGGCCGACGATGGGGACCAGGTGGTGAGAGCACATGGACCTGACCGACACCGGGCCCACCGCGTAGAGCTCGTCGAGCTTCCTGGCGTTCGGGAAATCGGTCACCTTCGGCTGCGGCTCGTACCGCCCGCGCATGGCCTCCCTGACCAGCATCTTGGCCACCCGGCGGGGCGTGTCCTCGGTGTTGTGGTCCCGCCCGATGACCAGGGCGTCGAGCAGGCCCCGCACGGCGACCTCCACGCCGGCCTGCAGCCGGTCGAGGTCGCCGTCCACCAGGTGGGCGGCGATGCTGTCGTTCGCCCCGCACGGGGCGCCGGCCTCGGCCAGGCGCCCGCGGAGCTCGTCGGCGAACTTCACGCTGCGTACGCCAGCGGGTCAATCCCCCCCGCGCGCTCGAAGGCCTCCAGGCGCTCGCGGCACGAGCCGCACTTCCCGCAGGCCAGCTGCCCGCCCTCGTAGCAGGTCCAGGTGCTGGCGAACGGGACGCCGATCTCAAGCCCGCGGGCGACGATCTGGACCTTGGTCATTTCGGAGAACGGCGCCAGGAGGGCCATGTTCTCCTTGCGGTGCCCGATGGTCCCGAGGCGGAGCGCCTTCTCGAGGCTGTTCACGTATTCGGGCCGGCAGTCCGGGTAGATGAAGTGGTCGCCGGCGTGGACGCCGAGCGCGACCGCGTCGCACATCTCCGAGCAGGCGACGCCCCAGGCGATGGACAGCATGATCGTGTTCCGGTTGGGGACGACCGTCTGCCGCATGGTCTCGGCCTCGTAGTGCCCGTGCGGGACGGCGACGGCCGCATCCGTGAGCGCCGATCCCTTGAGCAGCGCCCCCAGCCACGACACGTCCACCACCTGGTGGGGCATCTTCAGCGCGCGCGCGATCGCCGCGGCCGCCACGAGCTCGCGCTTGTGGCGCTGGCCGTAATCGAACGAGAGGGCTGACAGCTGGTGCCCCTCCCCGGTCAGGTGGTAGGCGAGCGTTGCGCTGTCGGCGCCGCCCGAGAGAATCACCATGGTCTTCATCGCGTCGTCCCCCTCTTAATTGCCGAGTCTAAACCCGTCGGCACCACGCCGTGGTTCCTCTTGAGCCAGTGCCGCTGCCAGCCGATGCCCCGCCCGGGGGTGTCCATGGCGCGGTTCAGCCACAGGAGGCCCGGGACGGCCTCGCGCAGGACGTCCGCGTAGGCCACGGGTCCGTAGAACACCACCAGGCCGGCGTCGACCAGGCCGAGCGCACGCGCCTGAGCGCGCACGCGGTCGAGGGTGACGGTGCCGCCCCCCCCCCCATGACCACGTCGTAGCGCCGGATGCGGTCTGTGCACCGGATCAGGCCGTATTTCGCGGACAGGATGAACACGCGGCCCTGCGGCGCCACCGACTTCGCCCACGCGAGCGACATGGTGAACATCGACCCCCGGTAGAGCTGCCACGCCGGCACCGGAGCCGGGCCAGGGAGCTTCTTCTTCCCGCAGGCCAGGACCACCGACACCGGCGCACCCTCAGGCACGCCGCTCGTCCTCGTACCCGGCGAGCAGGAGCGTCAAGACGTCCTCGGACCCGGCCGCATTGAACATGAGGGTGCCGAGGTTGCTCGAGATCTGATCCGACAGGCGGACGGCGCTCCGCGCGCTGAGCGCGCGGGCCAGGCACCGTTGCCCCGGCTGCCAGGCGGCCTCCTTGGCCAGGGCGCGCGGGTCGACGCCGTAGGATTCGATCGCGTCGTGCAGGGCCGCCGGGACCTTCTTCGCGAAGGTCTCCTTCTTGAACTGTCGGACGCGCCCGCGCCCGAGGTACAGGGTCAGGACGCAGTAGCGGGGGACGTTGTCCCACGTCGAGCTGTCGCACATGTACGGGCGGTAGTGCTTGAGGAACTCGACGTCGGTGAACCCCAGCCAGTGGACCCGGCGCTTGCCGACGTGCTTCATGATCCCGTTCACGAAGCCGCGGTTCCCTGGCGTCCCGACGAGCCCGCCCACGCCGACGACGTCGCTGGTCCGGTAGTAGTCCTCGAGGACCGACAGGTCCTCGCCGCGCGTGAAGATGGGGACCGGCTTGAACCCGCGCTTGAGCATGAGCTCGTAGTTGCGGAGCGTCCCCTTCGGGTCGCCGACGACGTCGAGGGCGAAGTATCGCCAGGGCGGGAACGGCATGCCCTCGATGAACCGGCAGTAGTCGTCGACGGCGATCTTCTTGCCGGCCTTCCAGGCGGTGAAGGCCCCCGAATCGAGGAGGAACCTGACCTTCTCTCGGTTGGCGGCGACCAACTCGGTCACCGCCTTGGTCATGTACGGGTAGGCGACCAGCAGGTTGAGGAGCGGGGCTGAATCCCGCTGGCTCAACCGACCCGCACCTTCGGGAATTTCGCGACCGCCGCCTCGACCGCCTTCAGGACCTTGGCCTTGGCCGACTGGGGGCAGAACACGACGACCCGGGCGAGGATGCCGTCCGTGTTCGAACCGTGGCCCCGGATCGCCGTGATGTCGCTGTCCCAGCCGCGCGCCAGCGCCGCGGCGTCGTCCGCGCTCCAGCCGACCGCCAGCAGGGCGTCGTCCCCGCCCTTGGCGATCCCGGCCAGCATCGGACCCAGGACCGAGTCATCCCAGCCGCCGAGCTCGACCAGGCGGTTGTCGGCGAGCAGGTACGCCTCCGCCTCCTCTTCGCTGTCGAAGGCCATCCCGACCACGACCGGGATCTTCCACTCACCGTCAGGGTCGACGACGATCCCGCGGGGGACCTTACCCGGCGTCTCGGACTTGATGAGCTCGACGGCCTCCTTGCGGCCGTGGCCGGCGGCGATCCGGCCGGTGGCGGCGTCCTCGAGCGGCGGGGCCCGGAACCCCCACCGGCGGATGCTGGCCATGAGGGCGGGGACGTCGTGGAGCTTCGGGTTGCGCCTGGCCGGCTTGATGTCCGGAAGGCGCTTGTACTCGATCCTGGCCTGCTGGTCAGCCGCCGGAGCGGCCGCGGTCTTCGCCTTCGCCATGGGATGAGACGGTATCACGACCTGACAGCTTCCCGCCGGTTCGGGCGGTGAACAGCACCGCGCCTCGTTCCGGAACATTCGCGATCGCCATCGAGACGTCGTAGTACCCGCCTTTCGCCGACTCCTGAACCTGAAACGTCAGCCGCCCACCTCCCTCGAGGTAGATCTCCACGTCCTGGAGCGGCGCGCCTCCGGCGGACCGGCCGCCCGAGTGCAGGTCGACGCTGACGATCACCTGACCGTTCAAGATGTTCGAGACCTCGCGGCTGGTCACGTCGCCCTCGCCACGCGCACGGCCAGGTGGTACAGGCGATGGTGACCGAAGTCGCCGACGTCGCACTCGCTGGCGTGTTTCCCGCGGATGTCGAGGCGCGCGTCGACCAGCTCGCCGGCCACGAGCTCGCTCCCGCTGACCTTCACGTCTTCCGCGCTGTTCACCCGGACGTGGACCCAGTATTCACCGTCGGTGGTGCGGACCACGTCGACGTCGCCGCCCGGGAAGGCGATCCGGACGTGCTCCGGCTCGGGGTTGCGCTTGTCTCCGCGCAGGCGGATCCCCTGGACCACGTCACCCATGTGCTCGATCTTCAGCGTCTTCATTGGTTGGCTCCTAAAAGGGGATGTCCCCGAGGTCGTCGTCGATCCCGTTGCTCGGATCAGGGTCCGGGACATCGCGCTTGTTGTCCTGGGCGAACGACTCGTAGTCGACGGCGTCGCCGCGGTACCCGGAGCGCGCGTCGTCCCCGATCCTGGGGCCGCGCTCTCGCCCCGCCGGCGCCCGAGCGGCGTCCTGCCTGCCTCCGACGCGCTCGCCAGACCAGCCCTTGGCCTCGGCGATCCACTTGCGCAACCACAGGTCGCCGCGGTCGCCGTCGCCCTGGACCGGGCTGCCCGGGGCGATCCCGCGCAGCGGCACCCACTCCACCTTGCCGTCTGGCAGGCGCACCTGGATCGCCTTGGCGCTCGACCGGAGGACGACGGCGTCGCGCATGACGACGTGCTCCTCCGCAGGTTCCGACGCCCACCTGTCGGCGAGCCAGGCGGTGATCTCGAGGGTGAACGGCGTCTCGTCGTCTGGGAAGTCCTGCCAGGGCGGCACCTGCTGCCGGCTGACGAACTTCTCGCGCCCGTCCGGCAGGCGGCAGAGCACGCTGACCTCCTGCTTCTCCAGCGGGCGCTTGTCGATGGCGACCACGCCCTCGAACGTCACCAGCTCGTCTCCGTCTCGGTATGCCATCTGTCGTTCACCTCGTGAGTGCGATCTTGCGCAGGACAGCCCGGCGCGCGCGGCCGCGGCAGTCGCCGCAGGCCCACGTCATGCCGAGGAAGGAGACAGGGTCGGCTGCCCGGTGCTCTGGGTCCTCGACACCGCAGGCGGCGATCCCGGAGAACACGAAAGGCGTCCAGTGCGCCCGCGGCTGCTCGGACGGAGGCGGGGGCGGCGGCGCGCGCCGGAACAGCTTCTTGAGCCAGGCGACCACGTCACCTCTCCGTCGTGACGAGCACGTGCCCGCACTTGCAGCTGTAGCCGGTGATGAACACGTCGCCGGTGTCGCCGACGTACGCGCCGTTTTCCCCCAGGTCGACGTCGTCACCCGAGAACGTCACGAGCTGCATCGCGCCGATGACCTCGTGCTCGCGCAGCGTGGTCTGGTTGCCGGCGCCGCCGATCTTCCCCTCGCACCCTGGGCACTCCCCCGGCAGGTCGACCTCGACCTCCTCGAAGACCAACTTCTCGATTTTGACCTTCATGACCTACGTGTTGGCCGGCGGGAGCGGCTCCCCGGTCGCGGCCACCTCCTCGACGACGTACTCGCCGCCGAGCGGCGGGATGCTCTGCCGGCGCCAGTCCCCGTTGTAGTGCAGCTTGTGCTCGTCGTGCCAGCGCTTGTAGACCGCTTCCGCGGTGTCTCCGGGCGACACCCAGATCATGATCGCGTTCCACAGGAACAAGACGCGTCCGCCGGTCCGACTGGCCACCCGCACGACCACGTCGCACTGGAGATCGAGCGTGTGGAAGCTGGTCGGTTCGTAGATGGGTACGCGGTGGAGATCGCCTTCTTTTTCCATGGATGCCCCCTCGGGTGGGTGTTGGCCGGTCAGTCGAACAGGCTGGTCTGTGCCGGCAGGAGCAGGGGCCCCCTCTGCAGCCACTTGCGCGACCGCTCCTCCTTGGGGGTCGACGCGAGGATGTAGTTGTCTCCGCGCGTCCGCTCGCCTGGGTGCCAGACCATCCAGGCGTTCCCCTCGCTGTCGCCGTTGCCGGCGTAGAACGACACCCGGTTGGGGATGACGTAGACGTCCGGGACGTGCCTGTACATGAAGTCCCAGCGCTTGTCGGACGCCATGAACCCGAGCTGCATCAGGAACGCGACCTGCGCCATCGGGTAGAGCTCGCGCGCGCGCACCAAGATCTCGAACGCCTCGTCGTACGCAGGGTTCCCCAGGACCAGGCCGACGTCGTGGCGCGGCTGGAGCAGCCACTCGTCCAGGAAGTCCCCGATCACCACCTCGGCGCCGGTGGCCTCCAGGCTCTCGCGCTCCTCGCCGCGGACCTCCACCGCCAGCCACCGGTAGCCCGGGAGGTACGGCTGGGCCGCGCGGATGATCATCCCGCGGCCGGCGCCGGGCTCGACGATGAGCCCCTGCTGCGGCGTGCACGCCGGCCGGTACACCTCGAGGAACCGGTCGACGGTCCACTTCGGCGATTCGTAGAAGTCCTCCGGGCCGCCGAGGCGTGGTCCGCGTCCGGTCGCGCTCACGCGTCCAGTCCGATCGTGAACTTGATCCGGTCGACGGCCACGTTCACGGCCTTGAGGACCTCGACGTCGCCGCCGCGGTCCGGGTGATTCTCCAGCGCGATCCGCCGGTGGGCCGCTTTCACCGCCTCGAACGAGGCCCCCGGCTGGAGGCCGAGCTTCGCGTAATCAGCCGCCGACGCCACCTCCTGGCGGACCCGCCTCGCCTGCCGCGGCTCCTCACCCCTGAAGTCGAAGCGGAACCCGGGGGCGAACCCGCCGCCCTTTGTGAAGCGGACCCGGTGGGCGCGGAAGAAATCCTCGAACCCATTGAACCGTGGCCCGGGGGGCTCCTGGACCGGGTTGCGCGGGCACCCGTCGGCGTGCTGGTTCTTGTCGCGCCGCCACTGCTCGCACTTGCACCTCAGGGCGCACTTCGGCTCGCACGGCTCGGTCCGCGGCTTCAGGCACCCCTGGCACGCCCAGCCCCCGAATACGCGGGCGGCGTACGCGTACCTGGGGCAGGCTCCGCGGTGGACCATGCCCGGGGACCACTCCCCGCACGCGCACGCCGGGGGGTCGAACTGCGGCCGCGGGACCGCGCCGTTTGCCCCAGGCGCGGCGTTCTCTCCCCGGCCGGAAGACGGTCCCGCCGCCGGCGCCCGCGCCCCGCCTGGGGCGTCTCCTGCGGCGTGGGGGCCTGGTCCGCCGAAGGTCTTCGGCCAGGCGGTCCCGACGCCGGTCCGCCAGGCGTCGGCGATCCGGCGCCCGAGGGCGGCGTCCCGGCGGACCTGGACGACGTGCCCCCCGGACGACGTCTCCAGGCGGGCGACCAGCTCGTCGACCTTGTTCGACTCGACGAACCAGACCTTCAGCTCCTTGTCCCACCAGCGCGCCCGCGCCGGCTGCGTGGCCTTGATCTCGGCGACCAGGCCGGGGTTGTAGTCGAAGGAGAACGCGCCGGCCGTGACGCCGTTGCGCCGGACCAGGGACAGCCTGACGGTGACCATCACCCGACCGCTGCCGCGCGCACGAGCCGCTCGAACCGGTGCCGGTCGGTCTCGACCAGGCGCCAGGCGCGGTCCGACACGAGGACCATGGCCCCGACCGCGTCGGCCGTGAGGCCGCGCCGGGCGCACAGCTCGGCCAGGGACTGGAAGTCGACCAGCACCGCCTCGTCCTCGTCGGTCGGGCACTGCTCGAGCTCGTGGTCCACCAGGGACGTGGCGGTGGCGTCGTCCAGGGCGGTCGCCACCAGGACGCCGGCCCGGAAGGCGCGCAGGACGTGGTCTCTCCCGCAGCGCACCGTGACGCCGCGGTAGGTGACGCGCTCGCCCGGCATCAGCGCGGACGACGGCGCCGGCGGGGTCTCCGGGGCGCCCATTTCGGCCGCGACGTGCAACTCGGCGCGTTCGACCGCGCGCTGCGCGTCGGCGTTGTCCTCGGCGATCCGGTCGCGGTCCCAGGGGTTCACGGCGAGCACCCGAAGATCCCGAGCGCCCCGGCCAGGAGCACGACGGCGGCCCAGATGAAGTTCGCTCTGCTGTCCTCTCGGAACATGGTGGTCCTCCCTTGGTCTGTCGCGCCCCGGTAGTCGATCGAGCGCCGGGGCCCCGCCCGTGGGGTGTTGGCCTCCGGATCGTACCGTAACGAAACGCTGGCGCAAATTACCGCTTGGTCCGGCGGCCGGGAGCGCGGGGCGGGAACTCCTCGGCGACCAGCCGGTCGCGCTCCCTGGCCTCGGCGGCGGTCAACGGGCGGGCGAGCCGGCCGAGCTCGCGCAGGCGCCGCGCCCGCGGCGTCCCCAGGGACGACCTGGCGATCAGGTCGTCTATCGATCGCTCGGCCACTCGTCCCCCGGGAACATCCGGATCCGCATCTCCTCGGGCCACTCGGCGAGGTCCCCGCCCTTCGGCTTGCGCAGGCGGAGTCGCACGAGCGCGCCCTGGTAATCATCGCGGACCCCGTCGACGTCGTGCTCGACGCGGTCGCCGTCAGCCACCCCCGGCCAGAACCCAGGCTCACCCTCGATCGTGAGGTTGTCGTCGTTGCGCGTGACGAGGTTGTCGCCCAGCTGCTTGATGAACACCGGGACGTGGGATTCCCGGCAATCGGCGATCAGGTCCCAGGCCCAGCGCGCGTTGAACCGGCGCGCGCCGTGGCCACTCTCGCCGCCGACGATCACCCAGTTGATCCCCTGCTGGATGCGCGCGTCCTGCGGGAGCACGCCCCGGATGGACACCTCCTCGAGGAGGGGCTCCATCGACAAGAACAGGACCTTCGCCGGCACGCCGAGCAGGTGCTTGCCCCGGACGTCGCGCCGCCTGCGGTCCTCCACCGTCGTCCCCGCCCATGCGTTTTCGGGCCAGACGGAGCGCCAGCGCTCCGGAGCAAGGAACGTCATGTTCTCCGGGCGCTTGGTGAGGAGCTGCCAGTCAAGGTTTGGGGTCTCCTCGATGAGCTTGAACAGGCGCTCGCGCGGCTCGTCGAGGTCCTGGCGGGCCTCGAACACGTCGGCCATCGAGGCGCAGAACACCCGGCGCCGGACGCCGGCGGCGCGCGCGGCGGCTTCCCATTTGAGCGGCTCGGCCCAGTGCTTGTCGCCGAACAGGCGCCGCTCGGACTTGGCGCCCCAGATCGCCCCCTTCGTCGTCCCGAATCCCAGGCGCTTCGAGAACGTCTCGGCGTAGCAGTTTTCGCACCCCGGAGAGACGCGCTGACATCCCCACCAGGGGTTGAACGTATGGTCCGTCCAGGCGATCTCTGTGCTCTCACCCACGGTCGACCTCCTCCGCTTTCATCGCCGCCGCGTGCGCCTCCTCGGCCACGCGCTCCACCGCGCCCACCAGATCCAGGAGCTGGCTACGGCGCGGGTTCGACAGACCTCTGGCGATGGACATGGCGACGTCGCTGACCCCGCGCATCCACGCGCCGACGTCGGCGACCGTAGCGCCGCCCACGTCGATCACCAGCGACGTCACCGCCATGGTCAGACCCCGTCCTCGAGCGCGTCGTCCTTTTTGCGGGAGGCGCGCTTCTTCGCCTTCTCGGGCTTGTGGTCGGTCACGCGCGACTCGCCGCCGTTGACGACGGAGATCATCTCCTGGCGCTCCTCCGGGGACATGGGGCGCGTCGACTCGACCTCCTCGGTGTCGAGGCGGATCACGCGCACCTCGTTGCGCTTGAAGTGCTTCTCCTCGACGCACTTGACCTCGCGCATGTCGCCGCCGGCGTCCAGGTCGTCGAGCACGGCGTCGAGGCGGCCCTGCGCGTCCGTCAGCTCCTCCTTGAATTCGTCCTTCGCCGCCTTCTGCTTCGCCTTGATCTCCTGGACCTTCTTCTTCAGGTGCCCGGCGAGCTTGCCCTTCTTGCGCGCCTCGTCGTCGCTCATCGGCACGCGGAGCTTCTGCTTGAACTCTTTACCTCGGACCACGTCTTCGCCCATCTGCGTCTCCCTTCGGTTGTGACTACGTTCTGCTGCTCGGCACGGTCGCAGTCTCGCCCGCGGCGAGCCACTCGTCGATGTGCAGGAGCCATTTCAGGACCATGGCGCCGCACTGGACCAACTCCTTGCGCAGGTCAGCGAGCGACCGCGCGTCGAGCGCCTCCGCGACCTCCTCCTCGAACACGTCGGCGTGCGTGAGGATCCCTTCTCGGTCCGCGCGGTCACACCAGGACTGCGCCATCTTCCGGTACGTCTCGCGCGAGTGCGACGTGGCGACCCCGTCCGGGAGGCGCATGCTGTTCGGGTGCAGCCCCTTGGCCCGATCGAGCTCCGCGACGATGTCCCGGACGATCTCGGCCTGGGAGGTGGTCACCATGGAGCGACCGTTGCGGCCGCCGGCCCCGCAGATGACGTCCCCCGTCCCCTCTTCGACCATCACCCAGTGCTGCCCAGCTGGGCCACCGCAGCCGGCGCAGACATCTCCGCCGCTCACGACAGCGTCGCCTTCGCGGCCGCCTCGACCGCCTTCTGGACGTTCTCCGCCATGCGCTCGGTGGCGTAGTCGCCGACCAGCTTGCCGGCCCTGAACAGGCGCCCGCGGATGTCCTCGTCCACGTGCCCCTCGCAGATGGCCGCGAGCGCCCCCTGGACCATCACCGACGCGACCGCCGACGCGTCCAGGCTGCGCTTCTGGATCTTGAAGTGCTCCTCCGTCTCCTTGGTCAGCTCCATGGCCTGGTGCAGGACCGGGTCGATGAAGGCTCGGACCTGCTCCTCGGTCAACTCGGGCAGCAGCTTCCCGACATCCTGGGCCAGGCGGTGCGCCCGCTCGGCCCTCGTCTCTTGTTCTCCCATGCCCGACGTGTTGGCCGGGCCCCCGACCTCAGGGGTCGGCCAGCATCTCGGCCACGTCCCGGGAGCACTCCTCGAGGTAGTCCCGGCCGACGTTGTGGGCGTCCTGCTCGTACCCCGAGAGGTCCTCCTTGACCCGCTGCTCGAGCCAGCAGAAGTCGGGCCGGGCGCGCATCTTGTAGGAGGCGTCGTCGCCGTCCCATGGGGTGGCGATCCAGACCACCTTCCCGCCGGGCTCGAGGCGGCTGAGCCACTTCACCTCGACCAGCCAGGTGGTGTGGTTGCGCTTCTCCTCGGTGGTGCTGTTCTCGGCGTCGACCACGTCGTCGAAGATCATCGTGGTCGCGCGCGATCCGGTGCCCATCGTCTTCACGCCGCGCGCCTCGACGGTCGGGTCTACGGCGTGCCCGACGCGCTCGACGAGCAGCTTGTGGTCGGTCCACAGGTTGCCCGGGACCACCTCCGGGAACACGAGGTTGTAGAGCGGCGACTCCATCACCCGCTTCGAGGCCTGCATGCGCAGCTTCGCCGCGTCATCACCGGAGCAGATCACCTTGATGCGCTCCTGCTGGTTGATGCCGGTCAGGTACGCGGCGAGGGGGACGATGAGCGAGGACGTCTTGCCGTGACCGAACGGAGCGAAGATCCCCGCGTGCATGCCGCGCGACCAGGCGTAGTTGATGTGAGCGATCCACCACAGGTGCACGTGGTGGTAGCGCATCGGGTTACCGACGTCGTCGCGCACGGCGAACGCGCCGAACTTGTGGAAGTGCTCGCGCGCGCCGCGGACGAGCCTCTCGCGCGCGGCCCACAGGACGCGCTCCTGGCTGACGACTGCGGCTTGGGCGCCCACGGCGTCAGGTGGTGACCGGCGGCGCGCCGGCCTCGATCATCCCGGCCGCCCACGCGTTGCGCAGGCGGGCGTGCTCGGTGGTCTGCACCCGGTGCGAGGCCAGGGCCGCCAGCTTGTAGTCCGGCGGGGTCGCCGCCAGCGCCGCGCGCAGGTTGCGGAAGGCCCGGATCCCCCTGCCCTTGTCGTCGCCGACCGGGTCGCGCCCGATCCCCACGTTCCAGGCGACGTCGACCAGGCCGCGCCGGACGGCCAGCGGTAACGACCCCCAGGCCGGGAACACCCGGCGCAGGGCCGGCAGGAACTCCGCCTCGAGGAGGCGCCGGGCGGCGGCCTCGGCCTCCCCGTCCAGCAGTTCGACGATGGGCGCCGAGCCGCCGCCGGTGTTCCGGTACCAGCCGGCCTGGTGCCCCTGGGCCAGCGCCTGTACGCGCCGGAACTCGGCCGCCACCTCCTCGCGCTGGGCCATCCGGCCGGCGGTGTAGTTCCAGAAGGCGAGCGGGATGGCGGCGTCGGGCGAGTCGAGCTTCACCCCGATCCCGCAGGTGACGTACCCGGCCGGCGCCGAGTCGCGGTACATGTGCTTGGTCATGCCCTCGGACCGCGGGTCCGCCAGGTCGGCCACGTACTGCGCGACGTCGTCGTCCATGCTGGAGACGATATCAGAGCGGGCGCTTGGTCGTCCTCGGTATGGACCCGGGGGACTCGGGGCCGGGTGGCGGACCGGCCACGGCGGGCGGCAGCTCGGGCGGCTCCTCGTCCGGGCACTCCTGGCAGAAGTAGGCGCCGCCGACCGCGGCCTCCTCGACGGCGGCGTGGAACGTCTCGAGGCCGATGTCTTTGACATCGCGCTGCGACGAGAGCTCGTGGCCGCAGTGCAGGACCTTCGTGACGTGGGCGACCCTCAGGCCGCCCGTGTAGTGGACTCGCACCGACCGGCAGGCGCGGACCCTCACCGGCGCGCCTCCCTGCAGGCGTCCTCGAGGCGGCGCATCGCGCGCCCATCGATCGCCGCGGACCCGCGGATGACCAACCATTCGCCAGCCAGGAGACCGGCGGCGGCCACGATCCAGAACCCGATGACCACGCGCTTACGCATCACCACCCCCTCCTCGCGGCCCACCGGTCCAGGCGGTCGAGGAGCGGCCCCAGGGCCAGCCCGACGACCACCCCGGTGAGGCCGCTCATCGCGCACCAGAAGGTCACCCCTCCCCCGATCCGACGGCGATCTTGAGGGGCCAGTAGACGCCGAGCAGGTCGCCCTCGCGGACGACGATCACGTCCGGATTCGCGCGCATGAAGCGCTTGGTCGCGCACGCGCAGGCCACCCGCCCGACCACGCCGCGGCCGCCGCACTTGCCGTGCCCAGAGAGCGCGTAGGCCTGCACCTCGGAGACCGTGACGTCGCGGCCGCGGGGGACGTGCGCGTTGCGCTCGGTCAGCTCGGCGGCGCGCGCCTTCTCGGCCGCGGTGGCGCGGGCCCGGTTCCTGGTCTTGTAGTCCGACCGGCTCACTTGACGCGCCTGATGTTCTTCTTCATGCCGGGGACGGCGAGGTACCCGTCGCCCTCCCTGGTGAGGAACCCCATGGCGGCGAGGTTACCGCACTCGGTGTAGACGTTCGGCTTCGACGTCTTGAACGCCACCCGCTGGAGCTCCACGAACGCGGCGTACGCCTTCTTGTGGGTGTCGAAGAACCCGTCCGCGATCAGCATGGCCAGGCGACCGCGCAGCGTGTCGCCGTCGACGTCGACGGCGACCTCGTGGACGGTCACGTCGATCCGCGGCTCCCTCGCGAGGACCTTCATCAGCGTCGCCCTGTCGTCCACCAGGAGCCGCCTCTTGATCTCCTGGTACAGCGCCTCGACGTCAGTCGGTGCAGCCGACCCTGAGGTGACAGGGGCCGGCTCGCGCGGGACGGTGTTCTCCGCCGCGGCGCGGGCCACGCGCAGGAGCTGGTCCAGCTTGCCGTCGATCAGGTCCAGTCTCTCTTTGCTCACGTCGTCCTCCTCTTGGTTCAGCTCCTGCTCCACCGCCTCGGTTACCGGCGCCATGACTTCCAGCGCCCGGGCGAGCATGGCGCCCTCCGGGGACGCCTGACCGCACGCCACCGCCTGCGCGTCCTCCTCGCTCATCCACGCCGGCTGGACGTACACCTTGACCACGTGGCGGTCCCAGCAGGCCCAGAACTCGCCGCGCTGGAGCGACGCCACTTCGTCGGCGCGCGGCTTCTTGATGCCCGCCGGGATGTGCGCCAGCGCGCGCTTGACCTCGTTCACCTCGCGCTGCACGCCGAGCAGCCACACGCGCGCCTGGCGGACGGCGTCCTTGGCGACGCCGGCGAGGTCCTGACTGTCCAGCCAGGCGAAGTTCCCGACCGCGGCGCCCTTGCGCACCAGGGCCTGGACGGCGAGCTTCACGGGCGACCCGCGGCTCTCCGGCACGAATTCCCACGCCTCCGGGACCACGACGATGACGCCGCTCTCGCGGTCGTTGACCCAGTCGATCGTCGACTGGATCACCAGCATCTGGAGCTCGAGCGGGAGCGCGGTCAGGTCCATGGCGTGCGTGCCTGTGCGGCGCAGGTCGACGCTGGTCGCGAAATCCGCCGCCTCGATCGCCGGGACGACGCGGAGGAGATACTCGCCGAGCATCATGTAGATGTCGGCGTCCATCCCACGCGTCGCCTTCGCCTGCATCTTGCGCACGTTCGCGAGCACGTCCGCCAGCGATTTCGCCCCCTTCACCGCGCGCATCACCCACGCGCGCTCGAAGCGCATCTTCTGGCGCATCGTCGACTCGAGCACCGACTCGACGAACTCCCAGTCGGCGCGCTCGCGGAAGAACGGGCGGATGCGGCGCGCGTTCTTGAACGCGCCCTCGCCGCGCTTCGTGATGAACGTCAGCGCGCGGGCGCCGCTGCGGTGCAGGAGCGCCTCCATGGTGGTCGTCTTGCCGGCGCGCTGCGACTGCCCGGCGACCACCATGTGGCCGATCGGGATCTCCACCCGCAGGCCGCGCGGGACCTCGAACCCGAGTAGGACGTCGCTCACTCCGGCACCGGGCCGATCCCCGGGTCGCCGGCCAGCGGCGCCAGGTCCAGGCCCTGGGAGGCGAGGTTCCCGATCTGCGCCAGGTCGTCCGCCATCGGCTGGTCCGTCACCTCGGTCGCGATGCGCTCGATCTTCCGGAGCGCCGCGCGCAGGTGCACCGACTCCGGGCACGAGCACTTTTCGATCTTCGGCTTCTTCTTCCCCATGCCCGGTATGTTGACCGGGCCTCAGAGCTCGCCGAGCATCTCCGGCGTCACGCCCGGCGGGAGGCGCCCACCGTTGGCCAGGATGAACGCGACCTGTTCATCGGAGACGCGCTGCCTCTTCCCCCCGGTGTCACCCGGCGGCTTGGCCATGAGCTGCCCGAGCTCGCCCTCGCCGATGCGCTGGAGCGCGCCGGACATCTGGTTGAGGGCCTGGGCCACGTCGAACACGGACGGCATCACCTGGACGTCGACCGTGATGGTCCTGGGGATCCGCCGGATCACCTTCCCCTTGGCGTCCATGACCTCCTCGTAGTGGACCTGGCGCTGGGGGCGGACCGTGGTGGCGACCGAGCGGTCGATGTTCGCGTTCAAGACGGTGAGGGCCCGCGCGAGGCCGGCGCGGACGCCGCCGGCGATGAGCAGGTAGTCGCGCCTCATCTCGAGCCAGGAGCGCGCCCGCTCGGCGCGCGCCGGGTCGGCCGTGTTCGCCTCGTGCTGGCGGGCCCGGTCGTGGAGCTGGGCGCGGTCCTTGAGGGGGGGCCAGTGGTGCTCTGGCCATCCGACCTCGATCGCCTTCTTGGCCGTCTTCCAGCTGATGGACACCCCGTACTGCTTCCTCAGCGCGGCGACCACGCCTCGGATCGTGCGGGCCCCGGCGAAGTAGGCGTTCGCCATCTGCTCGTAGCGCTCGTGGGTGGTGGGCGCCTGGATGGGCTTCTTCCCGCCGACCACGTGCAGGTCCGGGGGGTCCTTCTCGTCTGCCATCGTGGCGATCGAGTGTACACCGCGCGTTTCAGACCGGTGCCGAGCGTGCCGTCCGCGTAACCGATCGCGCGCGGAAGGCCTGAATTCATGGGGTCCGCGATGCGGCACCGACATTGCGTCCCAAAGTGGGCATGCCCCACCAGAAGACACGAACAGCCTTGTTTCGCCCGCGCCCGAGCGATCGGCCGCTCTACCCCGTCATGCTGGTCCGGGACTCGGACGACAAGCCGCCCTCCGAGGTGGTCCGGTACGGCGGGATCCCGTTCGTCAAGACCGACGACGGCTGGGCCATGGTCGACTCTCCCGACCTGCGCGGCGTGGTCGAACTCGACTAGGCGAAGTCGGCGTCGTCCGGGAACACGCACCGGAACGCTGGCGAAACCTGCCCGCGGTGCCACAGGTTCGTCGTGACCACCCGGCGCCCGTCGCGCCAGACGATTTCGAACCGACGTCCGCCGTGACCGAGCCCACTCCGTTCGGAGCCCGGAGCCGGCTCCGGTCCGACCTGGTACACGCACCCCTTCACCACGGCGAAGATCCCAGGAGACGCCGCGCGCTGCGCCACGACGCGGCGCCAGAAGTCGCACTCGTGGCACGACTGCTCGGAGCGCAGCCGGAGGCCATCCAGTTGGTGCCACCCGTCTCCCGTGAGGCACCCGCAGGTCCTGCACCGGTACCAGTCGCGCAGCGCCCCGAACAGGTGGTCCTCCACGAACTCCTCGGCGACCTCCCGGCTGGTGAGACCGCCGCCGGCGTTGCTGGTGCTCTGGCCCCCCGAGGTCTCGTTGCGGACCAGGACCCCCCAGAATTCCTCGCTGGCGAACAAGTCGTCCGTGGACCGGCGCCGGTAGATCCTGGCCACCACCTGGCCGAGACCGATCGTCCCGACGGACACGCACGCGCCGTCGTAGGTGAAGTTCCACCGGTCCCCCGGGGTGGGGTCGGACCACGAGAACCCGAGCGCTGTCTCTTCCATCACGTCCCCTCTCCTTCGTGGTCGATGCACCACCGGCAGTCGCACGGGACACCCCGGGGCCGGCGCGGCGGGTTGCTGTCGGAGTGCGGCCAGGAGAGTTGCCACCGCTCGGCGGCCTCGGCCGCCCGCACGCCGCGCGCCACGCAGCAGCAGGCGCCGCCGGACGGGCCCGGGCGGATCGGGCAGACCTTCGCCCCGCAACCCGAGACCGCCCCCCCCAGCGCAGCCAGGGCCGCCAGGAGCGCTATCGGGTGGGCCGGCTCGGCGGCGTTCGCCACGGCGAGCAGGGTGGCGGCGTGGCACCGGTCCGGCTGGCCTTCCGGGGGCAGGGGGCACCAGCAGGCCAGGTTGTAGCCGCGGAGGTGGACCACCGCGGCCCCGCGCCGCAGGTACGCCTGCGGGGTGTCCATCGTCAACCAGTGCCGGTGGGCGGACCACGCCTTGCGCAGGTCGCCCTGCCCCGCCGGCCGGAACGGGTTCCCCCACCTGGTGGTCCGGTCGACTTTGAGAGCCGGCAGGCCGTTCGTCATGCGGCTCGTGCGCTGCATGTCGGCCCCGCGGGTGCGGCGCAGCTGGAGCCGGACCGGCCTAACCACCGGCCGCCACCGAGGACGCGCCGCCCTGCTTCGAGACGCGCCAGGTGAGGGCGGCCGGGAGGATCGCCCGCAGCCGCTCGTTGTGGGTGGTGACGATGACCTGGCGGTCCTTGGCCATGTCCTGGAGCAGCTCGGCGACGCGCTCCACCCCCTCGTCGTCCAGCGGGTCGAACACCTCGTCGAACACCAGGACGCCGCGGGCGCCGGCGACCCGGGCCAGGCCGAGCAAGATCGCCACGTCGATCCGGGCGCGCTCGCCGTCGGACGCCCCCAGGTACCGGCCGGCCCCGGCCCCCTCGACCTCGACCGACACCTCGTCGGACTCCTCCCCCGACGCGTTGGTCTTGGTGCCGGTGATCCGGACGCGGATGCCTAGCCCGAGCTTGGCCAGGACCTGGGCGACCTCCGCGTTGATGGCGCCCATGGCGCGAGAGAACACGCGCAGGCGGGCCCCCCGCGGCCCCAGGGCCTCGCACGCCGCCTCGACGACCCGCAGGTCCCGGTTCGCCTTGGCGAGCTCCAGCTGCGTCCTGTCGACGCGCTTCGTGTCGACCTCCACCATGCGCCGGGCCCGCTCCTCCTGCTCGGCCACGCCCTCGGCCCGGGCGATCTCCTTCTCGATCCCGGAGCGCTCGGACCTGTAGTCGCTGCCCGGGGCCGACCGCTCCTCCTTGAGGACGCGGAGCACGTCCTCCTGCTCCAGGAGCTCCTCCTTCGCGGACTCCATGATCTCCTCGTCGCGCCGGGCCGCGAACATCACCTTCTCGGCGCGCTCGGCCTGGGCGACGTTGGCGGCCTCCACCACCTGCGGCGTCAGCGGGCGCTCGCACGTCGGGCACGGCCCGCCGGCGACGAGTGACCTGCGTCCGTCCCGGGCCTGCTGGCGGGAGGCCTCCGCCTTGGCCTTGGCCGCCACCCACGACTCGCGGGCCGACCTGACGACGGCCTCCATGCGCTCGATCTTGGCGGCGAGCGCCGCCGCGCTGTCGGTGGCGGCCTTCTCCCGGACCCCGATCCGCTCCAGCTCCCGCCGGAGCGCGGCGACGTCCACCTGGGGCGCGGCGTTGGCGGCGGCCTGCTGGGACCTCTCGAGCGCGGCGCGTGCCTCGCGCACCTGGCCCTCGGCGACCAGCGCCGCCGACCTGCGCAGCGCCAGCGCGCCGCGGGCGAACTTCTCCGACCGCGTGAACCGCTCCAGGCCGAGCACCGACTCGAGGAGCTTGCCGCGGTCCCGGTTGGCGGCGTTCGAGAACCTGGACAGCAGGGCGCGCGAGAACACGCGGGTGGACGAGAACAGGCGCCAGTCGCCGACCAGGGCGTCGATCTTGGCCTGGGTCTCGGTGTGCGTCTGGCCGTTGGTGGCGACCCCGTCGACGGCCAGGGCCAACCCCGCGAGCCGGTTGCCGGACCGGCTGCGCCGGACGGAGACCGATCGCCCGCCGTTCAGCACCGTCATGGATGCGTCCCCGTCCGGCACCGGGTCGGCGCCGCGCGCGGTCTTCCCCCACAGGACCCAGCACACCACCTCGACCGCCAGCGCCGTCTTCCCCGACCCGTTGGGGCCGACCAGCATCGTCAGGCCCTCGTCGAAGTCGACCTTCGCGCCCTTGAACGTGAAGAAGTCCGGCAGGTCTGCGCCGACGAAGATCATCGCCGCCCCCCCGGGTAGCAGGCGGCGCAATTGAACCCGCGCCCGTGCGGGCACTGCGGAGGACTACCAGGGCCAGCAGCGCGAGCCCGCAGGCGCTTGGCCACCTCGGGGACGATGCGGCGGACCATGGCGTCGTCGTACGTCCCGTGTCGCGGGAACATATTCTTCGCGTAGTGCTCGGCGACGTGCGCCAGCGCCTCGTCGTCAAGCGCCGGGATGATCGCCTCCCAGTCGGCCGTCGACCCGCTCAAGGACTGGTACTCGGCGACGGTCACATTGCCGCGGGCGATCAGCGCCTGGAACTCCGGCTTGACCGGCGGCGGCGGGTTCTTCATCAGCTTCCTGAAGTCGATCGACATCTCAGGCCCCCTTCTTCCAACAGTCGGCGACGAAGGCGGCGACGGCGCCGCGCTCGACGTCCTCCGGCAGGTTCATCTGCTCGACGTAGGCGGCGAGCTCCGCCGCCGGATCGCTGCCGGCCACCGCCGACGCGGCGCCGGCGGCGCCGGCAACCTCCGTGACCTCGGGTCCGACGTGGTCGACACCGCCCAGCTTGGAGACCAGGCCGAGCGGGATCTCCACCTCGCGCGAGACGCGGACGAACGTCCGCTCGAGCAGCCGGTCGCTCATCGACGACAGATCGGCGACCTGCCGCGGGGTCTCGATGTCCAGGAACCTCGGCCCCGGGACGGTGACGAACGAGACGCCGCCGTTCTGGTAGATCGCCATCAGGCCGCGGTCCACGGTGCCGGTCTCCGAGAACGAGACCGGGCACAGGGCCCCGACCTGGAAGACCCGCCGGACTCCGTTTTCGACGTCGGTCCACCGGTGGTGGTCGTGGTAGTTGCCGACGAACGCGGTCTCGATCCCGGCGTCCTCGATGAGCCCCAGGAGGAAGCCGGCCTCGATCGCGTCCTTGGCTCGCTTCTGCCACGGGGTGGCCGACAGGAGGTCGTAGACGCCCACGTGCGTGATGAGCAAGCTCGGCTTGCCTTCGCCGTCGAACTCCTTCGGCTCCTTGTGACCGTAGGCGGACAGGACTTCGCCGAGGTGCTGGGACATGGGGGCGCGGGATTGGAACGGGACCACCAAGACCGGGTAGCCGCCGATCCGCCACCACCCCTCGTGGTCCGGGACCTGGGCCACCTGCCACAGCGGCGCGCAGGTCGTGTTGCCACCGGACGCGTCGGCGTCGAGCAGGTCGTGGTTGCCGGGGACGGCCACCACCACCAGGCCGCGCTCTCGCGCATCGGCGAACACGTGCTGAACGGCGGCCACGACCGCCGGCTCCGGGCGCCGGTTGTCGAACAGGTCTCCGGCCACCACGAAGTGCTCGCACCCGCGGAGGTCGGCGATGGTGACGGCCTCCCGGAGCGCCTCGATCGTGAACCGGCCGCGCGCGTTGAGGCCGTCCTCCTCGCGCCCGCCGAACCTCGCGTGGTTGGCCACGTGGACGTCCGCCACCACGGCGAACCCTGACCGCTGCTTCTTCTTGGCCGCCATGGTCACTCCTTCTCCGGTTCTTCACCGAGGTCCACCTGGACGTCGGGGGCGTCCGGGTTCACCTCCCACCCGAGCGCTACCCGGGCCTCCTTGAGGGACCGGCACCCCTTGTCGACGCACCCGACCTCGCGGGCGAACCGCATGGTCGACCGCTGGTCGTCCCACCCGCGCTCGAAGTCGAGCAGGGCGTGCGCGCTGTTGTTGCCCGAGATGAGGTGGTTCTTGTTCGCGCGGAATTTGACCCACTTGCCGACGGTGGCCTTGCCGCTCTTGAAGGGGCCGCCGTGCGTGAGGCCGATCCGCAGGGACGCGTACTGCTTGATGGCGCGCCCGCCGGCCGTCTCCTCGGTGGGCCCGTACATGACCCCGATCTTCGACCGGAGCTGGTTGACCAGGATGACGATCGCCAGGCGCTCGGACACTAGCTTGTTCACCCGGCGCAGGCCGCGCGACCAGCTGGACGCCATCGCCCCGGGGATCTCCGAGTCGCGCAGGTCCTCGTCGAGGGCCTTCTTCGGGGTCGTGCTCGGGACCGAGTCGAGGATGAACACCAGCTTGTTGCGCGCGCCGAACTTGGTCAGCGTCAGCGCCACCGAGGAGAGCCACTCCTCGACCGTGTTGCTGGGCAGCAGGAGGACGTCGTCCCGCTTCACCTGGAACACATCGACCCAGTTCGGTTGGACCTTCCGTTCGCTGTCTCCGAGCGACGCCGTGGCGCCGTCGCGCTGGGCGGCGGCGATCAGGCCGTTGACGAACGACGACTTACCGGCGTCCTCGAGCCCGGAGATCTCGACGACGCGCCCGTAGGGCAGGCCGCCGATCCCGAAGACGTGGCGGTCGAGCACCTCGATCCCGGTGGGCAGGACCTCCTTGACCGCCGAGTAGCCGCCCGTGCCGAGCGTGTCGGCGGCGTGCTCGTCCTTGAAGTGCGCCCGCACCGTGTCGCGCATCTTCTCGGTGAGGGTGCGGTTGTCCTGCTTCTTCTGGCGCGGCTTCGCCGGCGCCCGCTTCCGCTTCGTGTTCTTGGGCATCAGGAGTTTCCTAAAAATTTCCCGACCAGGCGCGCGCCACCCCCTGGGGCGAACCGCGGAGATCGCCCGGACCATGGCTTGGGAGGCAGGGATTGGGGCGACCCCCGGGACGACCCGGCGGTGGCGCGCGCGCTGAGCGGAAAGCTAGGTCAGACCCGGCGCCCCGCGGCGCGGTGGTCGCGCCGGTAGCCCCACACCCCGTCCACCTCGATCCAGTCCTCCTCTTTGCCGCCGGAGGCGGGCGGGAGCTGGCGGTTGGCAGGCGCGGCGGCGTACGGGTCGTTCGGACCGTCGACGGCCGGGCGCTCGCCGGAGCCCTCGACGATGCCGCGCATGGCGGTGTCGTCGGGCATGTCACGGAATTTGGTCAGGTCGTGCATCTGCTTCAGCCAGCCCATGTTGGCGAGCTTGGTCCGGGCGCGACCGGGGGAGACCTCGTAGGTGGTCTTGTCGACCATCTTGTCCCCGATCTTGACCTTGTTCTTCTGGTCGACGGTGCGGTCGATCACCAGGTTGAAGCCGGTCTCCGGGTGGGAGAAGTCGCCGCCGAGCTGCTCGTCGGTCTCCGGCTGGGCGAATATCCGGTTGATCTTCTCGAACAGGGTCATCGTCACCTGGAGCCCGCGCGGGCCGCGCTCCATCTCCTCGGGCTTGTCCAGACGAACCGCGTTCATGAAGATCTCCTCCTTGGAGGAGAGGTCCTTGGCGATGAACTCCGCCGATTTCAGCGCCGCGGACGCGCGGGCGATCTTGAACAGGACCGACACGAGCTTGCACGTGAAGCAAGGCTCGTCGTTCATCTTCGACAGGCACACCGTCGCCTTGAACCCCTTGCCGAGGCTCGAGGCCTCGATGTCCATCACGCCGAGCTCGTCGGAGATCTGCTTCTTGGCGTCCTCAGGCAGGGCGGCGAGGATCCGGGTGGCGTCGTTCAGGCGCTCGTTGTTCACGCTGTGCGTCCACACGCGGTACCACAGGCGCCGGGTGCCCCGGATGGGGGGCAGCACGCGCCAGGTGGACTTGCCCTCCGGCGGCTTGACGACGGCGCCGGCGCGGCGCCGCTCCTCGGCGTCCTCCTCGTACTGGCCGTAGTCCTCGCGGACCCAATCCGGGTCGGCAGGTTCCCAGTCGGTCTCGCCAGTCGTCTCGACCGCGCCCTGGGCCTCCTGCTGGGCCCGGGCGACGTCCTTCGTCTCCCCGGCCCCCGCCGCCGCCGTCCCCTGCTCGGTCTCCGCTGCCTTCGTTCCCTTGCGTGCCATGTGCTTGTCTCCGTTCGCGTGGTTGGTGAGGTGGTGTCTTCGTGTCGTTCGTGTGTTGGCCGGAGGTTCTACCTCGGCCGCCGGTCTCGGATCGACGGGTCGTTCTCGGCCTGCACCCGGAGGTCGGCCCCCAGGGAGACCAGCATCTCGCGCTTGGCGTTCACGGCGTCGACCATGTCCTGGGCCCGGGACTTGTTCGCCGCCACCTCCGCCACCTTCCGGCGAGCCCCCTGGTACTCCTCGTCGAGCACCAAGGCGTCGGCCGCCTGGTCCTCGGTCAGCGGCTTGATCTTCGTCCCGGCGCCGGCCGTTTCGATCTCCTCGAGCCGGGCCTTGCGGACGGCGGTCTTCACCCGCGCCTCCACCACCTCGAGGTCGAGCTCGGCGACCCGGAGCGCGAAGGCCGCCTCCGTGCGCTCGCTCAGCCAGCGGTGCAGCGTGGACGGGAGCTGGACGTACTCCTCCTGGATGGCCCCCGGCCGGATGGAGACGGCCCGCCGGATCTCCGCGGCGGTCTCTTGCCCCTGGGGCTTGACTGGCGCCGCCATCAGCGCGCCAGCGCCTGCTTGAGGGCCTCGGTGAGTTTGCCGGCCAAGACGGCGTCGACCTGCGCCTTGACCGAGGTGCGCGCCTCGTCGACGACCTTGGTCATTTCCCTGGAGAACACCTCCTGCACGGCGGTGTGGATCATGCTCTGGAGCAGCGTCTTGTTGCTGCTCCGGTCGCCGCTCGGTGAGTTGAGGGACGTCACCACCAGCTCGGCGATGGTCCTGCGCTTCAGCTCCTTGCCCGAGTACACCTCGTGCTCGGGGATGCCCTCGGCGATCACGCGCGCCACCTCGGCGCCGACCAGGTCGCGCACGACCTCCGGGGTGATGGTGTTGACCGCCTCCTGAGCGCGCCGCTGGATCTCCTTCTGCGCCTGCTCCTTCCAGCCGCGCGCCACGATGATGCTCTCGAGCGCGCCGGTCATGACGTGCTCGAGCGCCGACACTGGGATCCCGCCGATCATCACGGTCGTCGCCTGCGACGCCGCCTGGTTCGCGCGCGCCTCCTCGTACTCCCGCTCGTCTGGTTCTTCCGATCCGAATTCGCTCATCTCGATCTCCTCTCGCGTTCGTCGTCTTCGTTCAGAGCAGGTCCTCGCAGGTGGCCTCGACGCGCTCGCGGAGCACGTCGGGCGGGACCACCTCGAGCACCGGGACGGCTCCGGCTGCCTGGAGCTGGGCGCAGGCGCGGTAGGCCTCCTCGGCCGTCTCGCACCCCTGCCGGCGGAGGGCCAGGACGAGCTGGCGCATGGTCTTCACCTTCGCGAGCGCCCCGACGTCCAGCCCCGATCCACCAGCAGGAGCGGCACCTCCGGCGGGTCCCGGCGGAACAGCGGCGACAGGTCCACCTGCCCGCCGTGGGACAGGGCCAGGAGCATCCGGTCCTGAACCGGCAGTACCACCAGTGGCGGCAGGGACGGGACCACCATCGGTGGCCGCGCCCGCTCCGCCTCGAACCACCTCCGGAGTTTCCGCCGGCCGAGCCGGTTGAGACGCCCCCGGTGCACCAGGAGCACCTGCTTTCGCCGCCGAGCCCTTCGCTTCGATGCCATGCGCTTCCCCCTCCTTCGCCGGACCCAGTGCGTTGCGGAACGCGAGGAGCGTGTCCAGGAACACCTGCTCCGACGAGTCACCTTCGATCTCGATCTTGATCCTCATGCCCGACGTGTTGGCCGGGGCAGGACGGTCCCGCACTCGCGGCACACGTGGACCACGTCTCCGAGGCCGATCCCGATGGTCGAGCAGACCACATCGAGGACGCTCATCCGGACGCGCAGCCGCCTCCCTCGCTCCAACCTGGACACGAACATGACGCTCCTGCCGAGTGCGGCGGCGACGTCTTCCTGCCTGACGCCGATTCGCTCGCGGGCCAATCTCAGCGCCGCGCCGATCCCGGGCGTCGCCGACACCCAGACCTCCTTCTTCGCCCGCGGCCTGCGGAGGTCAGGCATCACGGACCCGGGTCGTCTGGGGCGTCATAAAAGGCGGTGTAGCGCCCGTCCCACTGGACCGGGACCTGGCCCTCCACGTCGTCGCGGAACTTCGCGACGATGAGGGTCGCGTCCACCGGACCGCCGTTCCCCCGGTCGGCCTGGTCGCGCCACGGGAACATGACCACGTCGGCGTCCTGCTCGAGGGCGCCCGACTCGCGGAGGTCTGAGATGCGCGGGGGGCGCGGCTTCTTGTCCTTGGTCGCTTCGCGCGACAGGTGGACGATGAGGACGATCGTGATGCCGGTCGACTCGGCCAGCTTCTTGAGCGTCCTGGACATCATGTCGACGTCGGCCTTGCGGTCGCGCCCCGGATCCTCGGGGACCGTGAGGGACATCGAGTCGATCGCGACGACCTTCTTCGGCACCTCCCCCTCGCCGCGCGCAGCCGCGGCGCTGTTCACCGCGTAGGCCCACCGCCTGATCTCGGCGATCATGAGCTCGAACGTCAGGTCGTTCCGGTCGTCGATGGTGAGCGGAGCGGGGTCGAGCCTCTTGCCGGCCTCGTTGATCTGCCACCACTCGTCCTTGTTGAGCCGCGCGTGCTTGATCTTGCGCGCCTCCACCTTCGCGATGAACGAGATCATCTTCTCGACGATGCGCTGCTCGCCCATCTCCTGGCTGAAGAACAGCGAGTGGGCGGCGTCCGAGAGCGCGACCCGGACGAGCGTCGTGAGCACGTAGCTCGTCTTCGCGGCGCCGGGGCGACCGGCGACGATCACGTAGCCGCCGACCGGCCACCCGCCGAACTTGTCGTCGAAGGCGCGGATGCCGGTCGGGATCGCCACCGCGTGCTTCTTGCCCTCGCGCGCCTCCACCCGCTCGAGCACGCGCCCGACCACCTTGCCGACGCGCCGGGGTCCGTTCTCGCGCGCGTACGATCCGATCTGCTCGAGGTGACGCAGGTACTCGCCGGCCAGCTCCTCGGCGCTGGCGGCGGCGCCGTACGCGCGCCCGACCATCTCGCTTCCGTACGCGATCAGCTTCCGGAGCTCGGATTTCTCGCGCACGATGCGCGCGTAGTGCATCACAGCCTCCGACGTCGGGACGATGTTCGAGAGCTTGAGCAGGTACATCTCCCCGTCGGGGAGCCCTGACATCCGGTGCTTGTCGCGCAGGCGAGACGCGATCGTGATGACGTCGACCGAACTGCCGGACGCCTCCACCTCCTCGATCGCCTCCCAGATCTCCCGGTGCATCGGGAGCAGGAAGTCCTCCGTGCCGACCACCGCGCGCACGGCTGCCAGCCGCCCGGGCGCCTGTAGGATCGCGCCCAGCACCGCCATCTCGGCGTTCGGGTCACCGGGCGTCTTCCGCGTCCGGCCGTCAGTGGGCAGCGCCATCTACCGCACCAGGCGCTGATCGCACGCGATGGCGTCGAGGACGATCCGCGGGCGCGGAAGGATGCAGACCACCCCGGGCGGCAGTCCGTTCGTCACCTGGATGAGGACGCCCTCGCCGCCGTTCACCTTGGCGCGCGGGTTCCGGCACGCGAGGCCGGCGCGGTGCTCGCACGGGCCGCAGAGCCGCGGGAAGGAGCCGGGGACCCCGGTCTCCCGCGCGTAGAGGCGCGGGTGCGCCGTCACCGCCCGGGAGCACCGCTCGTGGTCGCGCGCCACGAACACTAACGCCGCGTCGCCGGCGATCGGCCAATCACGCTCGTCGTGCTCGCGGAAGACCACCAGGTCCTCCGGGCTTCCGGGCGGGAGACCGCACAGGTTGCAGGCGGAGAGCGGGTCGCTCGGCCTTCGCGGGTGCCGGCTGAGCGGGACCGACTGCTGGATCGCCTTCGGGTCGTACTTCGGCTGGGGAGCTCGTCGCATGCTTGAACCTCGCCTCGATGTTGGCCTGACGCTCCGGGTGCGCCGTGAACCGCATGCAGGGTTGCTCGACGGCTGGCTGGTTCTTGGCCAATTTGACCTGCCACCCGCGGCGCCGGAACCGGGTGACGCACGCCGCGCACATGATCTCGTGGCTGTCCCACTCGCGCTTGATCTCGTAGACCAGCCCGCGCGCCAGCGCGCTCACGAGACGCGCCGCCCGCGCAGGCTCTCGCCTTCGAATTGGATGAAGGCGCCGAGGGAGCGGACGCGCTCGGCCACCCGCTCGAAGCGGTACCGCGCCCGCACGTCGTCGACGAGGAGGTTCGTCGTCACGATCGTCAGGCGATGGTCCTCTGCGCGGCTGACGGTGACCTCCTCGAACAGCGTCCAGAACGACCCGCGCTCGTCGTTGAACTCGCTGCCCAGGTCGTCGACCACCAGCACCTGCGGCGAGAGCAGCCGGTCCACCTCGTCGGCGTCGTAGCGGTTCCAGCGCGCCAGCTGCATCGAGCGCACGAACAGCGCGCTCGAGACCCCCGGCCGCGTCGCCGCCCAGCACGCCGCCACCGACTTCCCGGTCCCGACCCTCCCGGCCAAGAACACCAGGCTCTCGTGCGGGGCGAGCGAGCGCACCGCCGCCATCGGTTCCGTCAGGGTCGTCCCGGACTCCGCGAGCAGGACGTCCGCGATCACCCGCGGGACCCCGACCTCGTCCCGCATCCACCGCGCCTCCGCCGCGCGCCGCTCGGCTGCCTCCTCCCGCTCGGCCGCCGCCGCCGCCGCGATACCCTCGTCCGTCTTCGACCACGCCTCGAGGCGCGGCAGGTAGTCGCCGAACGTCTCGCCCTTCGCGCGCACCGGCTTCACAGCCCGACCCTCCCGGCCTTGAACGCGCCGCTCGAGACACCCGCGTAGCCGACGCCGTTCGACCTGGCCGCCCCGTTCCGCGGCCTGGCAGGCAGCCACTCCTGGTTGTGGCACTTGCCGTTGAACCACGTGGACAGGTCCTTCACGAACCCGGCCGCCGGCCGGTCCGAGAGCATGTACGCCGACCAGCTGGCGGCGACCAGGTCGAGCGGCGGCCGGCCGACCTTCACCCACGCGCGGTGGGCGGCGTCCTTCCCACCGCGCCGGCCGGTGACCGCCCAGATCGCCTCGAAGACCTCCGTGTAGCGCGGGGGGCGCGGCGGCGCGGCGGCGGCGCGCGGAACCTCCGGGTCTGCCTCTCCCGGAAGAGGCACAGAGACCAGACCAGGGATCACCGCTTGGTTCCCGGGGTTAGTTTTCGTTTTCGGCTCGGGCACATTTGTTTGTTCCGATCCGAAGGATCGGATGGAGGGAACGGGAAGGGGGGGAGAGGAGGGGAGAGGAAGGGAAGGGGGTTTCGCTTCGGTTTCCGTCCGCTTAACCGACCGGTTTACCGGTAGGTTTTCAGGTTCGGAAATCGCAGGCTTTTTTGGCCTACCCTTGCTTTTCGCACCGTTCGCGCGCTTGGACTCGACCAGGCGCTGGCCGTGGTAGTCGTAGGCCTCGACGAAGAGGCCCCCGTCGACCCACTTGCAGAGGGACGCCTCGGTCGCCGCCTCGACGTCTTCTTGGGTCACGCCGGCGCACAGCATCAGCGCCCGGGCGCTGGACAGGCGAGTGAGCGGGAGCGTGTCCGTCTCGGCCTTCGCCGCGGCCGCCGCCAGCCTGAGCCAGACCCCGACGGCCGCGTGGGGGGCGTCGGCGAAGGGTGGGCGGTTGAGGACCTCCTGGTAGACCGCCGCGAACTTCACCGGCGACCCCCGCGTGTCGCCTGAACAACCCGTCCCGTCTCGCGGAGCCCCCCCGGTGACCCTTGCCTAGGGGGCCACATGGTTGGACGAGCGCAACGGGTTGACCAGGGGACACGCGAGGATGTCGCCATCGGGGGAAGCTCCTTAGTTTTGGGGACCGGAAGAGGAACCCGGGTCGGCGATTTTCGCCGGCACGGTAGGCAGGCGGAACGATACCCGATTTTGTTACAGACCGGAAACGCGACCCTCCCGGCCGACCAGGCGGGCGACCGCGGCGCGGGCGCGTTCGTACGCGCCTGGTTCGTTCCAGGCGCGGCAGAGGCCGCTCGGGTGGGGCAGGGACACGTACGGGACCGAGATCGCCTCGCCTTGCGCGAACCAGACCCCTTCCGCGAAGGGTTCGTATGGCACCCGGAACGCCTGGGCGACCCTGGCGCCCAGGAAGACCATGGGCAGCCGGCACGCCCGGAGGGCCTCGAGGCCGACCTCGGCGGCCCGCTCCCTGGCCTCCGCCAGGCGCCACGTCCGGCGGCACAGGTTCACCCGGCGGAAGTCCCGCACGTAGGTGCGGACGTCGACCCCCAGTACCAGCCGGCACAGGCGGTCCCCGGACGACCCGGCCGGCTTCGGGAAGAGGGCCATCTCCGGGCGGCCGCCGTAGGGGTTCGCCTCGCCGACCAGGACGGCGATGCGGGCGTCCTCGAGCAGCGGGTCGCGCCACCGGTGGCTCGGCAGGACGATCGCCGCCGCGATGTTGTCGACCAGGGCCTGGTCGATTTTGACCTTGGGTTTGTTTTTCACGTCACCCTCCCGATTGTCGCCGGTTCGACGATGCGGACGGTGTACCCGCGCGACCGCCAGGCCTCGACCCGGGCCCTGGCGTGGGCCTCGAGCCACTTGTTCCCCTGGTCGTAGATGTCCAGGAACGTCACCGTGCGCGGCTTGCCCTCGCAGACGCGCATGATGCGGCCGACCTTCTGGAGGGCGTCGATCCGGCTGGCGCCGGCGCCGGCGTTGACGGCGCCCTCGACCTCCGGGATGTCGATCCCCTTGTTGAACACCTTGCTCGTCACGAGGACATCGCGGAGGCCGACCTTGAGCTCGTGGATCGCGCGGTTGCGCTTGGCGGTGTTGCTGGCGCCCTCCACGAACGTCGTGCGGACGTACCCGTCGAGCATCCGCGTCAGCGCGCGCCCGTGCGGCAGCTTCGAGAAGAACACCATCGACGGGCGCGGGCACAGCTGGCGGTTGATGACCAGGCTCCGGACCAGCGCGTTCCTGGCCTCATTCAGCGTCACGCCGGCCTCGTACACGACCGGGAACGAGCCGGTCATCTTCCCGTGGCGGTGGCGCACGCAGAAGATCTGAGGGTCGCACAGCCACCCGGCGTCGATGAGCGGTCGCGGCTGCACGTCGTGGATGAGCGGCCCCAAGATCCCCACCGCGCGGTAGTCGGCCTCGTCAGACCGCTCGAACGGCGTCGCCGAGAACCCGAGCCGCCACCAGGCGCGCTCGCAGGCCATGGCCACCTTCGAGAACTCGTCGGCCGACAGGACCTGCACCTCGTCCCCGATCACCCCTTCGGTCTCCTCGAGGAGCTGCCGGACGCGCGGTTCACCCATGTTCTTGTGCAGCGTCTGCAGGGTGGCGACCGTGTAGCGGCGCGGGTTCCACTCCCCGTCACCCGCCAGGCCGGCGACCTCGCCGGTGCACTGGTAGAACCGGTCCGCCGCCTGGTGCATGAGGTCCTTCGTGTCCACCAGGACGAGCCACCGGCACCGGACCGCGCTTCCGATCGCCGAGAAGCACTGGGTCTTCCCGCTGCCGGTCGGCATCGACACCACGCCGCGCCCGCGGCGGAGGATCGCCTCCACGGCGACGTGCTGGTAGTCGCGGAGCCACCCGAACCCGGCAGCCCGCGCCATCGCCGCGTCCCGGTCCCCGCCCGGCGCCGGCGGGCGAGCGTCGACGAAATCGAGGGCGACCCCCGCCTCCCGCGCGCGCCCGGCCACCATGCGCGACAGGCCGGCCAGGAACCGGCTCTGCTTGCGCGAGAACAGGTGGACCGTCCCGTCCCACACCCCGGCCTCGTACGCCTCTGAGTACTCGGCGCCGGGGGGTTCGACCGTCAGGTAGCCGTCCAGCCAGTCGAGCTCGGCCGGCGTGGCGCCCTCGACGCGCGCCCACGTGTTGTCAGCGACGACGCGCATCACGCAAATTTCTTACGGAGTCCCAGGTCGATGAGGAGCTTCTCGACCTGACGCCCGTCCATCACCAGCAGCGTGCCGGTCACCTCGAACGACACGCCGCGCTCGTCGACGTCGTCCACCTTCCACCCGTCCGGGAGCGGGTGCAGGAGGTCGTTCTCGTCGATCGCCTCGAGCTTGGCCGCCAGCTCCGGTCCAGGGTCGGCGTGGATCTCGAACTCGACCACCAGGTGGTCCCACGGCGTCCCCGGTTCGCCGTACTTGTTCCGCCTCACGGTCACGCCGCCCTGCGCTTCCTGGGCCGCTGGGCCGGCGCCGGCTGCTTCTTCGGCTGCCCCTGGAACGCCTCCGGGACCTTGCGCTTCAGGTCCGCCAGGCTCGCGTAGACGCTCATCCGCCCGGCCCCCCATTTCCGCTTGCGGACCTCCCCCAGGCGGATCCAGTGGTAGATGTTCGACCGGACGACCTTCGCAAGCTCGGCCGCCTCTTCGATGGGGACGAACGGCCCGCCGTCCGCCGCGGGGACCGAGTACATCACGGCGTTCCTGGCCTCGAGCATCGCCTTCTTCTTCGGGTCTTGGATCTTCACGGTTGCCTCTCGTGTTGGGGGTTGTTGGTCATCGAGGCGCGCACCTTCTCGAGCGCCTCGAGGAACGTCGGGATCTTGGCCGTCTCCATCAGCTCGGCCGCCAGCTCGCGCTCCAGCTCCTCGCGGGTCAGGCCCGGCCGCGTCGTCTCCTGGTCGAACCCGTCGCTCGTCACGGCAGGACCGCCTCGGCCTCCTGCAGGGCCTCCCACAGCACGCCGGCGCGGGACGACGAGAGCGCGTGCCGAACGCGGAGGGCGGCGCGCTGCACCTGGTCCCGCCACAGGCCGGTCGCCTTGACGATCTCGGTGGTGTCCATCGCCGGCCCCTCGAGGCCGACCATGAGCGCGCCCACCTGCCGCGCGTCGTTCGGGAGCCGGCGGAGCGCCCGCTCCACCTCGCGCCGCCAGCGCACCCGCGCCGCCGCCGCCTTCAGGCGCGCCTCCGGGAGGCCCTCCACCTCGAGGGCGGCGTCCTCCGGGCTCTCCACCGGGAAGATGACCTTCTCGGCCGGGACGCGGATCTGCAGCCGGCCGGCGAGCCCGGCCTTGGCCACGGCGCGGGAGATCGAGGTCGCGCTCAGCCACTTGTGCACGAGCGCCCCGACCGCGGTGACCATGCCGCGGTAGTAGTACGGCTCGGCCCTGCCGCGGCTGGGCTTGTAGTAGTTGGCCATCTCGAGGCCGACGAGCAGGGACTCCTGCAGGATGTCGTCGCGCATGTGGGGTGGGAAGTGCTGGCCGAGGTGGCGGGTTACGGCCTGGGCGGCGCGCTCGATGGGGGCGTGGTCGACGGACATGGGATCCTCCTGGTTGATTCTGACGTGGGGTATCGGAGCCTTGACGATTGGCTGCTTGGGTCTCACTCTGTCGGGAGCAGGCGCGTTCCTCCCTGGTTCGTGCCGTGGGGCTAGGCGGCCTCCCCGGGTCCAGGTCAAGCGTCACTGGACCCGGGGGGCATCCTCAGCGGGTTCCGGTGAGTAAGCTCGCGGCGCACCACCCGGAGGACGACGCCGTCGCCAGCCACCCGGAGTTCACCTTCCTTGGTCTCCGCCAGGCGCTGGCCGTAGGCCATCAGGAGCTCGTAGGGGTCCACCACGACCTCGACCGTTAGGTCCTCGATCCCGGTCACGACAGGACTCAGGAACCCCTTTCCGTCCGGCGCTAACACGGGCGCCTTGATCGCGTGGCGGATCCGCCCGGCGGGCATGGTGAGTTTGACGCTCACCGCGCCTCCAGGTGCTTGCCGTAACGGACGTGGAGCGACTCGGAGCCCTCGGGGTCGCGGCACAGGTACTCGCGGCCGCTGGGGGCGATCTTGTCGACCACCAACTCGGACAGGAACGCGGCGGCGTACAGGCCGGACCCGGTGTACTTGGGGAGGAACTTTTTGGCGACGCGGACGGCGTCGCCGACCTTGAAGCGCGGCGCCTTCGGAGGCCGCCCGGCGGGGACGCGCTCCGAGTCGATGACCTGCAGGTGCGGGACCGCGCCGGTGAACGATGCCGACCCCAGCGCGCCCCTCGCGGCGAGGAGGGCGACCGAGGCGTCCGAACCCGGCTTCGCGCTCTCGTTCGCGATCGCAGCGGCCACCACAGCGACGGCCTTCTGGCGGACCACCTCGGCACGCTCGAGGGCGCGGGCGAATTTGTACCAGGCGGACGGTTTGCCGGAGCGGCGCGCGGCCCTGGGTTCGGCGGGTTTCTTCGCGCTCGCGGCAGCGAGCGCGGCGCCGCGGAGGGCGGGCGTGACGGAGGCGGTGTCGTTCGTCGACGGCTTCGTGGGCTTGGCCATGGTGGTCTCCTGGTTCGGTGGTTTCATGGGTTCGTGGGTTCGTGGTTGGCACCGCTGGCACGTGCGAGTCCGCCGCGGTGTCGTCCGGTTGCCTTTCCGGGGCGCCGCTGCAGCGGCGTTGTCCCGGCCCTCGCTTGCTGAACGGACCGTGCGAGCCCGGAGGCGACCCTCCGGGCCCGAGGCGGTCAGCTCAGGCCGCCTTGAGTACGTCGCCGGCCAGCCGCTCGAGCTCCAGCTTCTTCTCGGGCTCGGCGGTGTTGCGGGCGACCAGGCTGATGGCGTTCGAGAAGCGCCACATGGTGTTCCCCGGGGGGAGCTCGACGACGTCGGGGGAGTTGAAGGCCTCGGCGATCTTCTCGGCGTCGCCCACCAGGACCTTCTTCTTCAGGCCGGCGAGGGTGACCTTGGGGTCGATGCCCTGGGCGTGGGCCGCGGTGATCTTCCCGGCGGTCTCGGCGATCTTGGCGTCGGACAAGAGCGCCCGGGCGGTGTCGCGCGCGGCCAGCGTGGCGACCCGGGTGTCGGCCTCGAGCGTCTGCCGCGACCACTGGATGTCCTCGGAGAGGGCGCGGCCGAGGTGGACCTGGCGGAGGTTCTGCTCCATGGTGGCGCCGTTGAAACAGGCCAGCCGGAAGGCGAAGGTGCGCAGGCTGTTGGCGCCGGCGCCGAAGTCGCTGTTCGACCAGGCGAACCCGAACACCATGAACTCGCCGGGCGCCGGCTCGATGATGCGGGGGACGATGAACTTCATCTCGCACCGGATGTCGGACATGACGCCGTCGACCACCACGGCGCCGACCCGCTGGGCCTCGCCGACCAGGACGTCGAGGATGGGCCGCGCGTCGATGCGGCGGAACTTGTCGCTGAGGACCGCGCGGACGTTGCCGCCGGCCGCGCGCACCAGGTAGCGCGCCTTCGCGTTCCCGAAGTGCAGGCCGTCGGTCAGGTTGCGGGCCACCAGCTCGCGGCCCCACTCGCCCTGGCCGAGGAGGTGGTCGACGTACGCCATCGGCATGGACGCCTGAGAGGCGACGTTGCCGAGCGCGTGGCGGTGGAGCGGAGCCGCCACCGCGGTCCGCCCGTCCGCGGTGCCGACGTTGAGCACCAGGCGCCCGCCGTCAGCGTCAGAGACGGTCATCCGCGTGGCGGGCGAGATGTAGTCGGCCGGGACCTCGCGGGCCACGCGCTCCATGGTGGCGACGGCCCGGACCTGGCCCTCTTGGATGTAGCGGTCGAGGCGGCCGGTGGCGATGGACTTCTGCTCCGGGGTCGATGCGATCAGCGTCATTTGTGGCTCCTTCGTTCGTGCGTTTGTGGGTTTGTGGCGCCGGGCCCAACCGCTGCCCGACGCAGACATGATTACCGTAATGAAAAACCGTTCGCAAATGAAAAGAGCCTGGGTCGGCTCTTTTTTTTACGGTGGGGCGATCAGGCCTCGCCCGCGCGCTCGGCGGGGCGGACCTCGCGCAGGAGGTCGTAGATGCGGACGATCGGGGACGTGCCGAGGAGGGCTCCCCCGGTGGCGTACTGGGATTCAACGGCGGCGGCGGCGATCCCGGACGCCTTGGTAGCGGCCTCGACGATTCGCCGCAGGCGGGTGATCTCAGCCACGACCTGCTCGTGCTTCGCGCCCGGCATGCCGGCGGCGGCGGCCACCTCCACGGCCCGGGAGCCGGAGACCGAGTCCGACAGCATGGCGATGTCCGACAGCATGGCGATCTTGTCCTGCATGACCCGGGCGACCTGCTGGACGAGCGCCCGGGGGTCCACGGCGCGCGGGACGGCTGAGTCGTCCGGCAGGGTGACGAATCCCGGTAGGCCCGCCTGTTCGGCGTGCCACTGGGCGGCGTGCGCGTGGCAGGCGCCGTCCCCGTCGCAGGCGTCCTCGCACCCGATCGGGTCGAGGCACTCGTCGACCGCGGCGCACAAGCCGGGGCACTTCTCGCCCGCCGGGGCGCCGTCGCGGTGGAAATCGCACCGGCCCTCGGTCGTGCAGATCAGGACCCCCTGCCCGGTGGTCACGCGCGCACCGCCGTGATCCGAAGGACGGTGTCGTACAGGGTGTGGACGACGGACTGGAGGTCCTCGCCGGTGCGCGTGACCGACCACTTCGACGCGTGCTCGCCGAGGTCGTCGCTGTAGCTGTGAACCACCTTCCACGACACGTGAACGTGCCACTTTCCGAACACGCGGTACGTCTCCAGCACCGCGCTCGATTTGTCCATCCACGCGACGAAATCGAGGACCTTGCGCGTAATGATCATCCCGTCGGGAGTCACGCCGGCACCTGGCCGCTGCAGGAGGTGCATGTGGCGTCGACCACGCCGTTGAAGCCCTCGCACCCGTACGGGCACGCGTCGAAGCCGCGGTCCACCGCCACGGCCCCGGTGTCGTTGCAGACGCACGGGCCGGAGGCGAACTTGGCCAGGACCTCGCGCGCCACCCGGCGCGCCTCGTCCAGGTCCTGGGTGTCGGGGCGGGTGTACGGGGTGACGAGCTCGGCGATGACGGCTGAGATCGGCGCGTCGGAACAGCTGGCGGTCTTTTCCATCTGGCTACCTCCCTGGGTTTCTGGCGGCGGGTCCCGTGGGGCGGGAACCCATCACCAATTCAGATCGGTATACCGTAACGAAAACTTAAACGCCAAATAAAAATAGTCGCCCGACGGTGGCGGGCGGGCCGGATCGGGATCTACCGGCGGGAGGCCAGGGCGCGCAGGAACTCGGACCGGATGCGCCCCCGGAGCCACCGGTGGTGGGCGTAGTAGGCATCGATCAGCTCGTACCTCCGGGCGCGCATCTCTTCCAGGCGGAGGCGCTCCTCCTCGAGGTCGCGCTCCTCCGACCCGACGTCGCGCGCCTTGCGGCGCGGGAGCGACACGCCGCGCGCCGGATCGACGTCCACGAACCAGGTCACGGCGTCGAACACGGTGCGCGCGTACACGAGCACGCGCCGCGTCTTCTTGGTGCACACGATGAAGGCGGGCGATCCGTCGATCCACATGGAGGACACGATGGTCCTGCGCCCGACCACCTCGCGCCCGCGGATCGCGTCGGCGCACAGCGCATGCACGCGCGCGGCGCGCGACTCGCTCACGAGCTGCCACGCGGCTTCTCGTCGTGCGCGTGGCGGATCGTCGCGGTGCCTTCGTTCAATTGGTTCGCGACGTTCGCGCACAGGTTAGCCACCACCAGCGCGCTCGGAGCGTGCGATCCCGTGACGACGGCGTCGACGCCGTCCCACGCGATGACGACTACGGCGGTGAAGCCGAATTTCTCGGCGGCCTCCTGCGCGATCATTCGAACCGCCACCCCGACCTCAGTGGTGATGATCACCGGAGCCCCAGCTTGCCGAAGTGCGCGAGCAAGAGCGCGTCGGCGCGGTCGATGAGCAGCGCGCCCTTCGGCCCGCGCAACATGCCGGCGGCCTTCGGATAGAGGCGCTGCGCGAACGGGATCACCGCCTCCTTCGTCTTTGGCTCTCCGTGCATCAGGACCGATTTCCAATGCGACGAATGGACCGCCTGGTAGGTCGACGTTCGCTCGCCTTCGACGCTGCAGACGGCGAGCAGCATCTGCCACAGGCCCCAGCCCTCACCGGACGCGAACGCGTAGACCGCGCCCTGTCTCACCATACCGCCGCGGATCGCCGGCATCGGTTGCACCTTCTCGATCGTGAAGTGGTCGACGCGCGCGTCGCGGACCATGCGCAGCATCTCGATCGGTAGGTACACCCGGTGCTGTTTCTTGTTCCCGGCCTTCGTCTTGGTGGTCTTCTCCACCCAGGCCGTCGGGACGTCGTGGAACTCGACGTCGCCGCTGGGCCTGATGACGGCGAGGCACCCGTCCTTCCCGGGGTCGATCCCCCCGAACGAGCGCTGGTCTTGGGCCCCCGGTGCGGTCTGATTTTCCATGCCCCGGATGTTGGCCGGGGACGGCCGCGGCTGCTACCAGCAGGAGGCGGTGACGATGCCGTTCGAGCCGGTGACCATGCGGAACCACACCTTCTGGTACCGAGACCCCGGGCGCGAGGTCGACTTGAAGTTCGCGCTGTCGAGTCGGCCGTGGTCGTTCTTGCCGTCGAAGGAGAACGCGATCACGACCGTCGCCGTGGGGGTGAACATCTCGAGGCCGTTCCGGGGGACATACCCGAAGTCCACCTCCGGGGTGGCCGCGTAGGTGGTCGTGGACGTGATCGCCGCGGTGGTGACGCTGGAGGCAGCCATGCGGACAGCCTACGCGCCAGCGCGCGCGGCAGTCAAAGCTCAGTCCCCGGCGATCACGTACTCGATGCGGCCGGCGCCCGCCAGGCTGACCGAGGTGAGCGGGTCGCCGGCGCCGGGGGCGTGCAGGACGAGCAGGTCCGAGAACGGGATCCGCTGGTTCGCCCCGCCCGTCGCGCTGCTGACCACCGCCACCATGGCCTGCCCGTCGAGGGCCCGGACCGCCAGGAAGCGGATCGCCGTCACGGCCCCGGGGGACAGCTGGGTCGTCCCGGAGACCGAGAACGCGCCGCCGTCCTGGGCGGCGTAGTTCCGGCCGGACACGTCCAGCGCGACCGTTGCGTGAGCTCCACCTGACCCGGTGGGCGACGACGGGGACAGCGTGACCTCACCGGAGACGACGAGCTTGCTGGACATCGGGCCATCTTAGCGGCGGCCGCGCGCCGGCGTCGACTCGCGCGCCGAGGCCCTGCGGTCGGCGAACACGGCCTGGATCCCCTCCCCGGGTAGGCCGAGGTACCCGACCGGGGCCTGGAGGACCGTGGGTTCGCGGCAGACGAACCACCTGGCGTTGCCGCGGCACCTGCCCGGGCCCTGCCCGCCGGCCGGCCCCAGGAACTCGCCGTAGCTGCCGGGCGGGTCGATGCTCTCGTCCACCAGGTCGATCGGCCCCGTGCACCCTGGGCACAGGCTCTTGACGACGGTGGGGACGTCGTCGAATGGCGCCGCGTCGATGTCTACCGACGGCGGGGTCGGCACCAGCCGCCTGGCGACCGCGGGGACCGGTGGCGGCAGCTTGGCCATTGACCTTAGGACCTGCTCTTGCGGCCCGGCGACGAGCCGTCCCCGCGCTCGCGGATCAGGCGCCGGCGGGTCTCGCTCGTCTCCCCGGGCGCCGACGAGGCCGCGGGCGCCGCCATGGCCCGCTCGATCTCGCGCGCTTCGACGAGCGCGAGGTCGCCCTGTCGCAGCAGTTCCGGCGCGAATTCCCTTACTGCGTCGTTGAAAAGCCGGAGAGCCTGGCTTTTGTGGACTCCGACAGCTCCGACAGCTCCTCCTTGAATCTCGAGTAGAGTGTCGAGAGCTCTCCGGAGTCGACGCCAGTGACGACGGCTCTCCTGGTCCTCCCGGAGACGACGGTTTGCTTCTTCGACACGCGCTGCCCTACCCACCCCCGCACTGCCGTTGCGATGTTCATCGGACATGTCCCCCGTCCATGTTGATGGGTGAAACGTAGATCACTTGCCAGACGCTCCGCCGGAATTCGTCTGTGGCTGTTGAGGCGCCGGTGTCGGTGGAACTGGCACCACCTCGGGCGGCTTCGGCGGCGGTGCCGGCGGCGCTTCCTGGTTCTTCGGCGGCAGCGGCGGCGGCTCGAGCGGGATCGGCTTGATGATCGCCGCCGGCCGCTTCACGCGCGCCGCGAGCTCGGCGGCGTTCTTCGCGGCATTCTCCTTGACCGCCTTCACCAGCCCCGGGTCGATGCGCCGCCGAGCTGGGCGACCCTCCACGACGAAGTCCTGGGCGACGATCACCGCGCTCTGCGCCTTCTGGGTCTTCTCGATGGCGGCCAGGCGATCGTCCATCGCCTTGATGACCGGGCCCATCTTGTTCACGTCCTCGGCCAGGCTCATCCACCGCAGCCTGACCGCGCTCTCCGTCTCCTTCGTGACCTCGGCCGCCTTCTCGTCGACCTTGGCCGTCGTCTTGAGGTGCGCGAAGGCCCCGCCCGCGAGCAACGTCAGCAGCGGCCACAGGCCGCGCTCGAGGAAGAGGTGGAACCCCTTGCTTTCGCGCAGCTGCGCCAGCCAGCCGTCGGAGCCGTCGTCCTCGACTGCGCGCGCCCGCATGGGGGACGGCGGGGTCTGGCGATCGTCGGTGTTCACGTGCTACCGGCGACGGGCGCCACGGGGACCGCGTTGGCAGCAGCCACGCGCGCCAGCTTCATCTGGTCGTAGGCCGATTCGATCTTGGCCAGCAGGTCAGACGTCACCGCCGCCGCGGTCATCGCCTTGAGCTTCTGCATGTCGTCGACGTCCTTGGCGGCGACCTGCCGGAGCTTCGCCAGGGCCGTGCTGCGCAGGGCCTCCTGGTCGGCGGAGTCGATCTTCCCGTCGCCGGCCCTGGCGGCGAGCTCCTTGTAGGTCGTCGCGGCCACCTCGCGGACGATCTCGGCGGCCGAGTCGGTCACGCGGTCGAGCACGCCCCGGAGCTGCTCGTTCTTCGTCTTCGCGGCGACCAGCTTCTTCACCTCGAGCACGATGAGCGGCATCAGGATGCCCATGACCGCGCCGAGCGCCGGGATGACCACCTCGACGATGAACTTCAAGACGGCCTGGTTCATTCGCCCGATGATGGAGCACGCGGCCTGCGCCGCGCAAATTTCGCCGACTACTGCTGGCAGGCGTCCCACTGCGCGCAAGTCCGCGCCGCGGTGAGGCATCCGACGGGGTAAGTGAACACGCCGGAGGCGACCACGTTCTCGCACGCCTGGTCGCAGAGCGGGCCGACGTCCGGGCAGTGCATCGACTGGGCGTTCTGGCACGCGGTCGCGCACGTGGCGCCCTCGACGGGCGGGGGGAGCGGAGTCGGCGGCGGGACGACGGTGGCGCAGCCGGCGGCGAGGAAGACGAGGACGAGTAGCTTCGGCATCTAGAACCCCCTGTAACGCGGGACGCTGTACGCGACCCACAGGTCATCGGTCCGGTCGTCCTCGACGTAGTCCCAGCTCATGTCGAAGTACCCGCCCTGGAACACGCCGGGGCCCCAGGACGTCAGGGTCCGGACGGCCTCCGGGCTGTGCCCGCACCAGACCATGGCGTGGCCGCCGGCGATCTTGTCGGACGGTCCGGGCGGCTCGGCGATCCCGGACTTCCCCAGCTCGCCACCGCAGAACGCCTCCGACACGTCGGTCCCGAACACCACCAGGTGGCCGGCGCCGAGGGAGCGCTTGACGTCGTCGACGCGCTGGCCGCCGGTGCTCAAGATCCGACGGTAGTCGACCTCCGGCCGCGGCCCATCGGCCACGCTCTGGGGGAAGGCCGCCTCCATGACCTGCAGCGGCGGGCGGCGCCTCCACCGGTCGTCGTCCGTCGTGTACGGCCACGCCGTCTCGGGGGCGAACCCGAACGTGTTCATCCCCTGGAACGCCAGGTGAATGAAGGCGCCGGCGTCCTCGTCCTGCTCGCCGGCGATGGCGCGGGCGAGCCAGTAGATCGCCCACCGCGACGGCAGCGGCGTCGAGGCCGGCGCGCCGGCGACGAGCTGGCCGCCGCGGATCAGGTTGGCGGAGGAGTTGCCGACGCAGGACGAGTAGGGGCCCTGGTCGACGACCTCGGTCAGGGAAACCAGGGTGGACCGCTCGGGGACCTCCCCGCCGTTGAGCCTGTGCGCGGCGAAGGGCCGCGTCCTGTCCCCGCCGTTCGGCGGGCGCTTGTACCCGGTCTGTCGGATCGTCGTCACGCGGACCCCCTCGCTGCCACGACCAGCTCGGCCGCGACGGTTGGTTCGATCTCGAATCGGAGCGCGGTCATCGCGACGGCCTCCGCCGCGTGCATGCGGGCGTGGGTCGCGACGGAGGCGCGCGCTGATGCCTCCCCGGCGGCCTCGGCGATCCGCCGCTGGACGAGGATCCGATTGGCCCCGCCGAGGAACACGTCGAACCCGAGCTCGACCAGGAGCTGGGCGCCGGCGGCCGTGAGCGACACGGCGGGGATCCCGAGGTGCTTGGCCACCTCGAGCGCGTCCTCGATCACCTTCTGGACGACGCGTGGGTCAGCCACCGGGGGCACCGGTGGTCTTCCAGATCACGAATCCCGTCCCGATGACGAACGCCACGAACGCGACCAACAGGACCACCTCGAACATGACCTGCGCGCGCGGGCTGACCCCGCACTCGTGGTCAGGGGGGGACGAGACGTCGTAGTCGCGGTCGACGGGCACCTGGTCAGGCCCCGAAGACGAGCGGCTCGGGGACCACGAACCCGCCTGACGGTGCGGCCCCGGCCCTGCCCCCGGGCGTGGCGCGCCTGACGCCGTACGGTCCCAAGATCGCGAGGGCGTCGTTGTAGAGCCCCTTGAAGTCGCCGAACGCCAGGTCGACCTGGGCCCGCGTCAGCTCGGTGATCCCGTCGCACGTCCGGACGGCAGCGTCGATCGCCACCTTCGTCTTGGCGAACAGGGCGTCCAGGTCCTTTCGCTTGGCGGGGTCCAGGTTGATGGTCTGAGAGACCGACTCGAGCACGCCGACCACGAGGAGCGCGTCCTGGGCGTACTTCTGGACGTCGACCTTCGCGATGACGTCGGTCACCGGCTTGACAGTCGCGCAGCCGGGACTCGAGACGATCGAGGCGGTGCCGGCGACGGCGGCCATGGTGCCGATGATTGCGGCGGCGATGACGGGGAAGCGCGGTGGTCTCATGCCGACGATGCTGCGCCGGCCGAGGCGCAGCTGTCAACGTCCGGCCGCGGCGCTACTCGTCGCCGGCCGGCTTGGAGTCGGACTTGCGGGCCTCGAGCACCTCGTCGATCGGGGGCAGTTCCTGCTGCTCGGAGGCCTTGGACGCGGCCACCTCGGCGGCTCGAGCGGCGGCTTGCTCGGCGTCCCTGGCGGCGGCGGCGATCTCGGCGTCGCGGGCGGCGACGGCGGCCGCGCGGGCGACGTCACCGGGGTGGTTGACGAGCTCGACGATCTCCCACTCCTTGGACTCGAACTCCGGCGCGGTGGCGTGCCAGTCGTGGAGCCGGTGGCCGGTGTCCGTGAAGACGCCGATCGTGTCGGCCCCGGCGGCGCCGGCGATCCCGACGTACCCCATTGCGATCGGGCCCGAGTACTGGCCGGCGGGCGTCTGCACGTTCGGGGCGGTCCAGTTGGCGTGCCGGGCGAACTTCCCGTTCTTGATTGCCTCCTGGACCTGCTTCCAGCCCTTGCCCTTCGCGATCGTCTTCATGGCAACGGAGTGTAGTACAGGACCGGGCCCGCCGGATATTCAGGCGAACGCCCGGCCGCCGCCCGCGGCCGGATCGTGGTCCTCGCGCCAGGAGCGCGACACGCGCCCCTCGAGACCCCCGTTGCCCACCGCGCTCGCGGCGCCGACGTGCTGCACGAGGGAGGGCACCACGATCGCGTAGGACAGGCCCAGCGTCGCGCCCAGCAGGGCGAGCTGGTTGTCCGAGCCAACCCGGTCGAATGACGTGCAGCCCATGTAGCGCATGAGCCCGCACGTCCGCAGCGGGAACTTGATGGCCTGCGCGTAGACGAAGCCCTCCGGCCGCCGCGAGACCCACAGGCCGTGGGGCATCTCCCACGTGCTGCCGATGTCAAAGAGGCTCACCCAGGCGACGTCATGCGGGACCTGCAGTATCTCCGCGCAGCGCGCACCGTTGCGGCACCAGCGCACGTCGTCCTCGACGGCGATCAGATCTTCGCCGGCCTCGTAGGCGAGGCTGGCGGCGCGCCAGAGCGTCCACCGGTTGTCCGGCGTGGCGGTGGCCGGCCGCTCGAAGGCGTCGAGGGTCCAGCCCTTGGGCAGCTCGCCAACGGGGGACAGCGAGTCGCTCACGACCACGCGGCGGCCCTCGGCCGAGGCGTCCGTCGAGGCGAGCGTGGCTGCGAGGTACGAGGCTCCCGGGCGCGGGTGGGTGAGGACGGCGATCACTCCTGGAACCTCCCCGTGATGTACAGGCCGATGGCGCCGCTGTTGATCGTTCCGGAGGCGACGGAGATGCGGATCCCCACGATGTCGCCCGCGGAAAAGACTTGCGTCGACGTGGCAGTACCCCCCGCGGTCGAGCCGGCGAAGAACGTCCCCAGGGTAATGACGGGCGTTCCGTTGAGGACGACTTGGACGCTGTACGTGGGCGAGCCGGTGCCCGCCAGCGTGTTCAGCATGATGTCGAACGCCCAGTCCTGCGCGGTGCTGTCGTTGGGGACGCGGAAACCGAAGAACGACGTCGCAAACTCAGTGATGTAACCGACGCCGATGTAGAACGACGAGCTCGCAAGCGTGGTTCCGGGGAAGCCGCTGCGGCAGCCCCAGGTCAGGCTGTACTGCTTCCCCACCTTGAAGGTCGACGCCGAGAATTTCGCCGGCCCGGAGACGGTCAACTCCTGTATGGTCCCCGGACCGAGACTTCCGCTACCGAGCAGGACGTTCGCCGAGCTGGTCGTTTGGATCTTGGTGTAACTGACGGTGTTGTTGCCATACGCCCCCGTGGCCAATTGGCCGAACCCGAGGAAGCCACCGCTCTCGCGCAGCGCGAAACTTGTGCTCGAGCTCGTCGCGATGTCCGCCCTCGCGCCCGTTGAGCCGCCTGCCACGCCGAGCACGGAGAGGGCGGACCCGTTGGCGACGGCCACCGTGGGGTTCGCGGCGGTGCCACCGATGGTGATCTGAGAGCCCCCCGTCACCGACAGGACGCCGGTGTTGTTCACGACGGGGTTGGTCCCCGTGCCCGTGATCGAGATGCCGGTACCGGCCGTCACCGACGCCACGCCGGCCCCGGAGGTGAAGTCGACGAAGGCCGCGGTCCCGTTGTCGACGAGGGTGAACTTGTTCGAGAACTGCAGGTTCGTGTGGTGGGTGATCGGCGTCCCGGACGAGTCCCTGGTGTTGACCACGCCGCCGTTGATCACGACGGGCGACGCCGGGGATCCGGTGATCGAGATGCCGGACCCGGCGTTGACCAGCAGGACGCCGGTGTTGTTGACGACCGGGTTGGTCCCCGTGCCCGTGATGCTGATGCCGGTACCGGCCGTCACCGACGCCACGCCTGTCGTCCCTGGGACTGCCGGGTAGTTCACCATCACCCAGGCCCCGGACGCCCCCAGCGAGGTGTCGTACCGGAACGTGTAGATCGTGTTCGCGGTCGTGGTGACGTTGGCGCCGCCGATGAGGAGCATCGGCCGCTCGCTGCCCGACGGGGCTGAGTTGTGGGTGAGGACCTTCGGGGCCTCGGTCAGGAAGTCGACGTGCTGACCGTCCGAGACGCCGCCGGCGTCGATCCGGAAGATCGTCGTCAGGCCGGCGCCCGTGATGTGGAAGTAGTCGCCCGGGTAGGACGGGATCAGCGCCGCCGACGCGGCGATGTCCGGGCCGCGCCGGAACTCGCCCTGGATGGTGAAGTCGGTCAAGGACTGCGACTTGGCGGTGTTGTTCTCGCCGTGCAGCCGGAGTCCCTGTGTCGTGATGAATCCCATCGTCTACTCAGTAGGAGGAGAACCCGGCGTTCTTGCCGACCTGCCAGATCGGCAGGTCCGACCAGTTGTAGTTGGTGCCCGTGACGAGGAGCTGACTCGCGGCCGACGTCGTCGCCGTGAACGCGGTCGACGGCGAGGGATTCGACGACGAGAGCTTGGACCCCGGGTCGAGGATGTTCACGATGAAACCGGTGTTGCTGGACCCGAAGATCCCGTCCACCGACGCCTGCGCGCCGCCGATCACCTGGATCGCCGAGGCCGAGCAGTCGAACACGTAGAGCGTCCCCAGGCGACCGTTGCAGCCGACCAGGAGCTGGCAGCTGCCGGTCTTCGCGATCAGGTTAGTGTTCACCTGGAGGTTGCCGGTCCATGCCGACATGAACGCCGACGAGAGCCACAGGCAACGGTTCGGGGCGGTGGTCCCGGAGAAGGTGAAGCTCCCGACGTTCACGCAGCCCTGGACCACGCAGCCGGACGGGACCGAGGCGCCCGACGCGCGCCACCCGCAGTGCCGGATCTGGGCCTGGCCGCCGGCGACCTTGTCCAGGTCCAGCAGGACCAGGTGGCAGTTCAGGGTCGTGACCCCAGCGTTGGAGACCGGGAGGATGACGGACGGGAACTTCGGGAGCGAGAGGACCTCGTAGTTGTCCCCGCTCACGAACGACGCAGAGGCCGTGCCGGCGGCGGTCGTCGCCGGCCAGCCGTTCGTCGGGGAGATCTCCGCGGTCTTGGCCACGTTCTCGTAGCCCATCGCCGCGTACTTCAGCCCGTCCGTCCTCCTGATGATCCGCGACCCGGAAGAGGTGGACAGGCACCCGGACGCCGACCAGGACGTCGGCAGGGACGAGTCGGAGACGGTCCACGGCGCGTCGGCCGCGCCGGTCAGCGTCCCTGACCGGACCACCGTCGGGACGCCCACGAACAGCAGGGGGTTCGCCGTGTATGACCCGACCTGTGTCCCGTGCATGATGGGGGTCAGGTTCAAGGAGGCGTGCGCCGTGTCGCTCATCCACCGGACGGTGGTGGCCTGGGCCAGGGCCACCCCTTTCACGCGGCGCACGAACTCGTCGGCGGTCCGGAGCGGGTGGGTGTCGTCGACCCCGGTCTGCTCGTCGGTGGCGACGCCCGAGACGTTGGCCTCGTCGATGCTCCACGTCGCCTGGGTCTGCCAGATCTGGCTCGGGAACCCGAGCCGGATCCACCGGCCCAGGGCACCACCGTCTGCCAGGACCGTGATGCCGTCGACGATCGCCGACGAGCCGGGGACGAACACGAAGAAGTCGTGCAGCGTCAGGACCTCGCAGATGTGGCAGTCGCTCGTCAGGAAGACCGACGTGTCGATCGCCACCATCCCGGTCAGGTTGGTGCGCCGGAACAGCGTGTTCGCTGCGCCGCCGCCACCGCCGCCGCTCGAGTTGATGATCGGGTTCTGGGCGGTGCCCGTGATGCTAATGTTCGTTCCGGCGCTGATGGTCAGGACGCCGGCGTTGTTGATGACCGGGTTCGTCACGGTCCCGGTGACTGAGATCCCCGTGCCGGCCGTGACGGTGTCGACGCCGCCCCCGCCCCCGGCGTTCTGGCGGAAGTACTCCAGCCACCGGATCGCCTGGGTCTTCCACCCCTGGCTGATGTTCGCCTTCTCGGTGTCCTCGGTGGACTCGAAGCCGCCCATCTTCCGGAGCGGCAGCGGCGTCCCGCCCGGACCCGTCACGAACAGGCCCGACAGGCGCGCCAGGAGCACCACCCGGCGGGTCTCGCCGGGAGACCCCGGGTTGATGACCGCCTCGAGGACGTACGTCCCGTCCGTGTGGTAGACGCCGTCGTTCGCGTCGACCGTGAACGAGCACGACGAGGCGTAGGCCAGGGTGATCGGCTCCGGGCCGGCGCCGCCGACCACCGACCCCTCGGGCCGACCCTTCAGGACCCACTTGACCGTGCTGACGCCGACCATCGAGGTCAGCGAGGCGGTCACCACGTCGCCGGCGGCGAGGTCCTCGCGGTACCCGATGACGGCGGGGCCGCCGTTCCTGGTGCTCTGTACCTGTACCGACTCGAAGGCCATCGCCGCTCAGACGAGGCCGCGGACCCCGTGTCCGTACGCCTTCACGTAGAGGTTGATGAGGGGGGACCCGGACGGAGTGTTCTGGATGATCACGTAGGCGAGGCCGTTCGACAGGTCGTCGAGGGGGACCGCCGCGGTGCCGCCGATGATGACCCCGCCCGTGCCGGCCGTGACCGCCAGGGAGGCGCAGGCGTCGTTGAAGCCGTTCGGCGGGCCCATCGACGACGGGTTGAGGTGCATGCTGATGTTCAGCGGCGACCCGGTGACCGATCCCGGGGACATGGTCACGACGACCTCGCGCTTGATGAGCGGCATCGACGCCAGGACGGCGGGGGACGCCGCGACCGTGAGCTGCTGCTCGAGGCCCCACTTGCCGTACGTGCGCTCGGCCGTCATCACGCAGGGCTGCCGGTTCGTGGTCCCCTTGTAGACGAACCCGAGGCCGATGTAGAGGGCGCTGGTGCGCGCCACGCCGCGCGGGGTGTTGATGCTGGCGTTCGGGTGGCCCTCGCTGTCGGGCGGGGTCGTGCTCTCCACGATGACCGCGGGGATCCAGAACGGCGTCCCCAGGATGGTCTGGATCGACCCCTGCCCCTGGTCCGGCCGCCCGGCCACCAGGTAGATGTAGTAGGGCCTGGAGGAATTCGCCGGGGCAGCCGTCGCGAACGGGTTGGCCCCGGCGTCCTGGTACACCTGCGGCGACCCGGTGAACTCGATCAGCTCGCCGTTGATCAGCACGCGGTGCTTAACGCCGTTCAGGGTCAGGTCAGACGAGGCCGTCGTCGGGTCGGTGGCGTTCGACCACAGCAGCCGGCACCCGGCCAGGATGCGGCTCTCGAGCGCGCCGGGGGCGACCGTCTTGCGCCACAGCCGGCGCCGGAAGGTGAAGGCCCCGGCGTTCGCCGACGCCGCCGGCACGAACACCTCGTAGAGCGCGCACTTGTGCGCGGGGACCGCCGGCGGGACGGGCGTCGAGGACGGCGTCCCCGTGACCACCGAGAGCGTCGTGCTGGGATTCGTCGTCTTGTAGACGTTCTCCGGCGTGGTGTTGCGGGTCTGCGGGTCGAGCAGGATGTTCCGGCTCTGGAGGTCGGTGTCGACCGACGACGGATCGCCGACGATGAGGTCTACCCGGTGGTTCGTGAGGTCGGGGTTGCTGAACGACAGCGGCGTCGCCGGCCAGCGCATGACGATGTTCGAGCTGTCGTCGGCCGTCAGGTTCGGCATCGTCGGGTCCCAGAAGAAGCCGGAGCCCTTCGGGATCGTGGCCGTGTACCCGCTCGTGTCGCCGAACACGTCGTGGATCTCGATCGCCCCGGAGATCGGCGAGTCGTCGTCCGCGGTGCCACCCATGTAGGCGACCATGTCCTGCAGCTCGCGCGAGGACAGGCGCTGCAGGCGGTTCAGGTCGCCGGAGAGGAGCTGCTCGCGGGCGGCGAACCCGACGCGAGAGAAGCCTGCTGCCATGTCGGCGAAGTTACACGAGCGCCGGAGGCGCTGTCAGTTTTTACGGCCAGGGCTGGATCAGGTGGACCCACACCGTCCCCACGACGTTCAGGAAGTTCGTCCCGTCCGACCGGCCGCGCCCGTGGATCACCGTGACCGGGATCTGCGGGACCTTGACCGCGACCGTGTCGCGCGCGCTGCGCTCCGGGGTGTCGATGACCTGGCTGTCCCAGGTGACGAACCGCATGTGGCAGGTGGACCCGGGGATCGGGTTCGCGGAGGACATCCCCACCGTGCAGCCGACGATCATCCAGGCCGTGTTCGGAGGCGCCGAGATGACCCAGGCGTCGTTGTCCCCGGCCGACGTCGTCAGGCCCATCTCCGCGATCACCGTCGGGCGCTGGAGGAACAGGTCGAAGTTGACCCCGCCCGCCTTGGCCTGCGAGACGTGCTGGTACACCGAGAGCAGCCCGGCCAGGACCCCCGGGGGGAGCGTCAGCCAGGCGTCCAGGTACCCCATCATGGGGTCGTCGGCGAAGCCTTCGTCCAGGAACATCGCCTGCGCTTCCCGGTCGCTCACGTAGTCCCCGGCCTGCACCTCGAAGTAGGCGCGGGCGACGCGCCGGTCGGAGAGCGTCGTCACCTCGTCGTCCAGGAAGTCGCCCCCCAGGCCGGGGACGTCCGTGGTCCCGGCGATCGCCGTGAACGAGTAGAGCCCGTCCGCCGCCTTCTTGGACGGGGTGGCGAGGTCCTGGAAGGGCTCGCCCACCAGGAACGGCGGCAGGCCGGTCCTCTGGGCGATGGACCTGACCAGCGCCGAGATCGCCTCGGGTGACACCAGATCGGCGATATTGCGGACCCGGGCCCGGAACTCGTCCTCCTGCTCCCCCGGCTGCTGCAGGAGCCCGCGCTCCCCGCCGTGCACCGCCAGCCAGTTCGCCGCCCCGCCCGTGATGAGCGTGCTCGAGGCGACCACGAACGTGTCATCGCCGTTCCCGGTCGTCCCGGCGGGGGCGATCAGGTTCTGCACGCCGGCCACGACCGGGGCGTCGGGGGCGACTTGGAACACGGCCTCGTCCTCCGTGTTCACGAGCTCGGACCGGCGGTCCGTCTCCACCGGCACGGAGACTGTGATGGTCCCGGCCGAGACCGGCACGTCCGTCTGAGACCGGGCGAGGACGCCGCGCTCGTCGAGGAACCGGTAGCCGCGCGGGATGACCCCGCCGTAGAGCGCGGTGGTCCGGGTCAGGGTGATGACCGCCACCCCGCGCTGCCCGGCCGAGCTCGCCGAGATCGTCAGGGCGTCCCGGTTGTGGACGATGGCGGTCCCCAGGCGCGCCATCTGGGCCACCGTCGCCATGACGATCGCCGCCGAGTCCGGGTCGTCGAGGAGCGGCTGCAGCCACCCCCACTCGTCCGTGTTCGCGCGGAGCAGCTCGAGCAGCGTCTCCTGGGTCTCGGGCGTCGCCACGGGTTACGTCACCACGCCGTTCGTGACGTGACCGTGCCAGCACCCGACGTCGATAGACGGGGACAGGGTCAGGTCGTGGAACCCGGTCCCGGACACCACCCACCTGGACGGCTTGCCGACCCGACCCTGGGACCCGGCGTCGTCCGGCACCGGCGCGCAGCCGCGCGGGTTCGCGAACGACACGCGCACGGCGTGCGGGCGACCGCCGTCGAGCGGGAACTCCGGCTTCCCGTACCCGCACGGGCACCAGAACTGGACGCCGTCGGCACCATCGATCGAGTCCGTGTAGGTGCAGCCGCGCGCGGTCGTGTCCTTCACGAACTTGGCCTCGAACCACGGGTCATCAAAGCGAGCGATCATGTTCACTCGAAGCTGACGTCCTCCGCGCGGACGCGGATGATCGTCTGGTTGTCAGGGGGGACCACGTCGCCGGCCGGCTCCTGGACCGATGCCTCGGTGGCGATGACGCCCGGGACTGCGCGCGCGGCCGCGTAGACGTCCGAGCGCAACAGGGACTGGCCGGGGCGCAGGAACTGCGTCATGGCCACGATCGTCGAGCGGACCTCGTTGGTGGCCCGGACGGTGTCGATGCCGGTCGAGAACGACAGGCGGTACCGGACGTCCTCGAATGCCACCTGACCGCCTGACAGGAAGACGGGGATCCCGCAGGCCCGGAACTCGAGCAGGACGTCGCGCACGGCCTGGAGCACGAGGGACGTCGCGTTGCCGTCTTCGTCCCCGACGATGAGCTCCACCGCGCCGGCCGGCAGCGCGGTCCCCGGGTTCACGATCTCGTAGGCGGTGGACACGGCCACGCCCGGGACGGTGGTCGCGGCGTACTGGATCGCGCCCAGCGTCGCCCGCCGCAGGGTGAGGAAGTAGGACCGGATCCGCCCGCGGAAGGCCGGGTCCGTCTCCTGGTTCGACCCGCCCGCCGCCGGGGTCGTGTTCGAGACGATGATCGTCGTGTCGAACGGGGCGTCCTGGAACGTCCACAGCGTGCCGGCGGTGACGTTCTGCTCCGGGCCCACCAGCTGGGCCACGCCGGTCGCCTTCAGCATCAGGTCCGAGGGGCCGAACACGACGTCCGTCTTGAGGGCGAAGACGTTCCCCCCCGGCGTGGAGATCCGAGTCCCGGCGTCGACCGTGCCGCCGCCGGCCGCCGCGGTCGGGCGCTGCATGAACCAGTCGACGGTCGCCGCCGCCGCCGGCTTGCGCGTGATGCCGAACCGGTCGAAGGCGATCCGGTCGAGCTCGGCGCCGCGCGCGCTGTCGACGAACATGGCGCGCATGCAGTTGGCCCAGCCGGCGGAGAGCGCTTCGCCCATGAGGGCGGACTGCCCGACCACCAGGTTGACGTCCGAGCCCTCGACGTCGACCACCTTCGGGTTGATGCGCGTGCCCGACGCCGTGACGATGTACCGGCGCCCGACGCGGAACAGGGCGTCCCTGGTCAGCAAGTCAGCCAAGGCTCACCACCTCTCCGTTCTGGTCGACGACGAGCTTGGCCGGGACGGTCCCCGACCGGCGCGTCTTGATGCGGGCGTCCACCGTGGTCAGCCCCCCGCCGGTCACCGAGACCTTCGTCTCCACCGCCCTGGCCTCCGGTTCGCGCAGGAGCTGCGGCCGGGCCTCGTCGCGGAGCTGGGACATCTTGGCCGTGGTCGCCAGGCCCTTGAGCGGGATCGACAGGCCGTAGTCCGGCAGCCACGAGAAGGCCGCCTTCTGCGTCCCCAGGCGCCGGAGCGCGCGCTTGCGGATGCCCACGTCGGCCACCTTGGACTGCGGCGGCTCGGGGGCGATGTCCCCGCCGTCGAACACCCACCGGCCCTCCCGGTTCCAGAAGTCGGTCAGGTCCTGGCTGCGCTCGGGACGCTTGGTCTCCTGGATCAGGGTGACCCCCGAGAGGTCGGCCGAGTACGGAGCGCCCAGGTCGCCGCCCGCCGCGGACACGAGCGCCTTGACGGTCACTCGGTACCTCACCCCCGCCACCAGCGCCCGGTCGACGTGGACGTCCACGCCGCGCTCGTCGGACTGGATGTACAGGAAGTTCCCGCCCTCGTCGTAGACCGGGACCCCCCCGTTGCCGACGCCGTAGGCCGGCCAGGCGAGCGAGTCGTGGTCGACGCCCACGGGCACCGGGGCCTCAGCCACGCCGTCCACCACCGAGAACAGGTAGTTCGCGACGTTCAGGGCGTCGCGCGTGCCCGCCGGGGACCAGCGCTGGGGGTCCTCCGTGAACACGACGCGGACCACCTGTCCGGCCACGGCCAGGGCCCGGACGACGGAGATCGGCCCGCCGGATCCGAATGGGTCGCCGTACGCCTCCGCGCCGAAGCCGCCGGGCTTGGTCTGTGGCACGAGACCAGACTACTCGCCGTTGATGACGTTCGACAAGAACGCGGCCGACTGGGCCTCGAACGCCTGGACGGCGAGCAGGGCGGCGTTGAGCCCCGGCGACAAGAGCGGCAGCGGCGTCACCGTGGCCGCCGCTATCAGCAACTGGAGCGCGGCCTCGAGCTGCTGGTGGAACTGCTGCTGCGCCTGGCGGTAGGTGGAGCCCTTCAGGTACGCCTCCGCCGCGCCGGCGCCGTGCAGGCGGACGGTGCCGTCCGGATCGATCCGGACGGTCCCGCTGCCGTTCATGATCTGGACCCCGCCGTCCGCGTCGAGGAGGGCGCGCGCCCCGCCGTCCGTCCTGACGTCCACCGGGACCCCGCGGGCGTGCACGAGTAGCCGGTCGTTCTGGAACACCGGCAGGCCGTCGTCCCCCACCGGCAGCGGCCCGGACGCACCCGACACCGCCGCCAGGACCTGGGGGACCATCGAGGCGTCCCCGTCCGGGAAGCCCAAGATCACCTGGTCGCCGGGCTCGAGCGGGCAGTGCGCGGAGACGCGCCCGCCGCCCCAGCCCCACCGCGCCGTCATCGGCTGCATGCTGGGCTCGAGGACGACGTCGACCTCCGCCCCGCTCGGGGTGATGACCACCGCGTTCCGGTTGCTGAAGTCCGGCTTGCCGGTCTCGTCGTCGACCACGGCCACGGTCGCGTAGGACATCCAGAAGCGCAGGTCCACGCCGGCGGTGCGGAGCCCCTGCGCGAACCTGGTCATGTCCAGCGCGCGCCGCGACGCCATCGACCTGGCCCTCACCCGCCACCTCCCGCCGCCCGCTCGGCCAGGCTCAGGAGGAGCGCGTCCTGGTTCGCCTGGAGGGCGGCCGCCCGCGCGTCCGGCTTCTTCCCGCTCACCTTCGCCTTGTAGTGGTCGTCGGCCGCCTTGTCCTGCGCGGAGAGCGACGCCGGGTTGTTCCGCGCCTCCTGGTACCCGGCCACCTCGACCGTCACCTGGAAGCCCTCCTGGGCGTCCCAGCGGTAGCAGACGGAGCGCACGTAGAACCAGTCGGTCAGCTTGGCCGACTGGTAGGCGGCGTCGATCTTGGCCATGATGCGGTCGAGCTGGTCGCGCTTGCCGGCGGCCACCAGCGCCCGGGACGCCGGGTTCTCGAGCAGGGCCTTCCGGATGAACGCCGGGTTCGCGCGCCGGTCCATCAGCTGGGACAGGTTGTCGGTAGCCACGTCGTTCGAGGCCGGGTCCTCCACTTGGCGGGCGACCATGATCCGGACGCATGCCCCCGGGCGCAGGCGCAGGAGGTCGGGGTTCTCGTTGTGGGTCTCGGGGCGGGTGGGGTCGAGGTAGCTCGACAGCTCGTCCGTCTCGATGGTGGCGGTCACCTCGTGCTGGCTGATCGTGTGGTACAGGGCGACGGCGACCCGCTCCAGCTCGGCCTGGGTCCGCACCTCGCGGATCACGCGGACCACCTCCTCCTCGATCGGTTGGTGGCCGCGCGCCGATCCGGCAGGCCCGGTGCCGGCGGCGCTGACGATGGTCGCGCGCGGCGTCTTGGGGAACACGGCCTCTAGGGTCCGCTCCCCCGGCCGGCCGTCGGGGTTGTGGGCGAGGACGCGCACGCGCGGGACGCGCTTCGTCCGGCCGTACTTGCGGGACACCTTGTACTTGCGGATGTTCTTCCCCCACACCAGCAGGCGGACCTGGGTGGTGATCTCGCGCGACCCGCCGATGGTCACCGTCCGCTCGAAGCCGTCCGCCGGCCCGCCGGGGATCGTGGTCCCGCCCTGGGGCGTCTCCTTCAGGTTCTGCGGCGGCACGATCAGGATGTTGTTCGCGCCGATCGGGTTGATGCGGCCGTCGGGCTCGCGCACGACCACGCTCGGGTCGTAGACCGGGATCATCCCGGCCAGGAGGCACGCGCGGGTGACCAGGTCCCACACCGTCACCTCGACCTGGGGGGCGATCGACGGCATGCCCACGCCCGCCGGCACGCCGCCGCCCGGGTCGGCCGCCGGGTCGAGTCCCGGGGGGACGCCGGAGGCCTGGACCTGCCCGCCGGCCGCCGCGCGCGAGGACGCCGTCTGGAGCGAGCGCTTGAGGCGCTTGGCGTCGATCCGGGGGGCCTTGGCCGGGTCGACGTTGGGGAAGTACCGGACGCCGATGGCGTCGCCCAGGGTGCCGTTGAACTCCGGCACGGCGGCGATGATCTTGCGGACGTAGTCGGCCAGGTCCTCGCCCCCTTTCGCCACCCGGCGCGTCGGCGCGAACGGGTCGAACTTCGCGTCGATGAGGCGCTTCTCCAGGCTGTACGCCTCGATCGTCAGGCGCAGGTCGTCGTCGGACGCCTCCAGGCTCTCCTCATCGGCGTAGCCGCGGAACACCGGCGCCGAGTGCATGACCTGGGGCACCCACACGCCTGGGTCCTGGTAGTCGTCGACCGCGACGGTCCCCCAGAACACCTCGACGAGCAGGGCCCGGACCACGTCCGGCAGGACTGGGAAGTCGGCGAGCGGCACCTCGACGGTGACCTTGTCGGCGGTCTTGAAGCCGTTGAGGTCGGCGCTGAGCCCCGTCGGGATCACCGCGATCTGCACCGTGAGGCCGTCCCCCGGCTTCCCGAGCGGCGCCGCCTCGTCGACGGCCCCCTTGCGGTCGCTGCGGCCGCGGCCCGCCCGCGCGCGCCCGGCGACCACCGCCGTGTCGGCTGCCAGGTCCCGCTCCCCGGAGGCCCGGCGGACTGCCTGGAGGTGGGCGTCGAACGCGGCGGTGGCGGCGGCGCGCGCGGCCGCCGTCTTGGCCGGGCGGCCCTCCTGCAGCGCGTCCGGCCCGTCGTCGTTCGAGAAGTCCTCGAGGCGGACGGTGAGCCGGACGACCACCGCCGGCCGGTAGGTGTACTTCGCCGTCCGCGAGCGCACCAGGCGCTGCGCGGAGGCCACGCCGACCGGGGCTATCAGGTCGGAGATGCCCACGTCAGCCGGCGCTCCTCTCGCGCTGGCACGGAGGGCACTCGCACTCGGTCTGCAGGGCGACGTGCTGGTCCCATTCCGGTGGGTGGGGGGCCAGCACCGAGATCCTGACGTCGTCGATCAGGCCTGCGCGGCTCGGATGCGGGTCCCAGACCATCTTCCCGTGGCGGGCGACGACGATGTGCCTCTCGGCGGCGCCCAGCGTCCCCGTGCGCACCGTCGTCCCGCTCAGGAAGTGGTACCCCGGGTCGCGGAACGCGAACACCGACAGGATCGTCGACGGGAGCCTGTCGAAGTACGCGAGTCCGTGGTGCTTCCTCAAGTAGGCCTGCAGCAGGTTCTGGAAGTACGGCTCCTGCCGGCGCCCGTCAGGCCCGCGTCGATCGCACGCGGACTGATCCGGGAGCGACGCCGGTTCGACCTCCAGGACGCACGCTATTGCCGTCTGGAAGCAGTTGCCGCGATCACCGAACGTCGTCTGGGTGTACTCCCTCATGGGATCAGCACTGGGCGCCCAAATCGGACGACGCGCCCGGCTGGACGCGCGGGATGTAGGTCGGGCGGGGCGGCACGTCCCCGGGGCCGGTCGGGATCGAGGGCACCAGCATCCCGTCCACCCCGTTGAACGACGCGATCGACCACCCGAGGTCCGGGTCCCCGTAATAGCGCAGCGCCAGGTCGCGGTAGCTCGTCCCCGCGGGGGCCTCGACCTCGGCGATGATGTCCGGCTCGACCAGCTCGATCACGCCCGTCCTGAGACGAACCAGGCGCTCGCGCGACTCGCCGTGGACCACCAGCTGCTGGAGCCGGTCGTCCGCCGCGCGCAGCAGGTCGAGGGCGCTGTCCCGGACTTCGATCTGCAGGAGGTCCAGGTTGAGGAGCGTCGACTCCATGACGCGGACGCTGCGCAGGCCGTCCTCGCAGGCGGCGACCATCCGGAGCGCGGCGACGGTCGGGATGACCGTGACGGCCTGGACCTGGGCCTGGGCGTCCTGCAGGGCGCCGACCGCCGTGTCGATCGACGCCTGGGCCTGCTCCATGGCCTGCTCGGCGAGCTGGGGGAACCCGTTCGCCCCACCCGGCCCCTGGGCGAAGGCCGTCCAGCTGGCGGATGACATCTCGAGGGCGTCGGTCGCGTCGGCCACGTCCTGCCGCGGGTTGACCGCCGGGGTCGACGTCACGGTGGGCGCCGCCGGGTCGCCGGCCGACCGCCACTCGAAGGTGAGCTCCCACTGGCAGTCCTGGATCCGGGGGAACGTGAACTTCGCGTTCGAGATGATGCCGATCCGCACGATCCCCCGCCCCGAGGCGCTGGGGTTCTCGCCGGCGTCGACCGCCCCGCCCCAGGTGACCTCCACGCTCACCCCGCGGTCGGCCAGGTCCTCGAACAGGCTGTGGTAGCCGGCGGCGGCGCCGTCCCACAGCTTGCGGTCGTTCCACTCGCCCGTCAGGACGGTGGGCTTCTTGATGGAGCCGAGCGGCTGCTGGCTGGCGTTCTTGTTGCCCGGGTAGAACGTCGTCTTCACCCGCTGGCCGCCCTCCACCGTGAAGCTCTGGAAGGGGCCCGCCCAGCCGGCGAGCTTGACGACCCCGGGCATCTCGCCGGGCTGCAGGTCGGCCACCGAGAGCTCGCCCTCGAGCACCCGGATCTGAAGCGCCCCCGCCTGGGTGTCGGCCGTGGCCATGAGGAACAGACTACTCGGACAGCGGCTCGGCTGTCATGGCCTGGGTCCGCTTGCTCACGTAGCCCTCGAGGTTGTCGGCGAACCGCACGAAGGCGCGGTCCGGGTCGGTCTCCTCGTTCTTCCAGGTGACGTGCACGCCGCCCGTGAAGTTGTTGTTGATGACCTGCTTCGCGAACTTCCGGTCGGCGTCGTTGGTCTTCGTGACGGCCTGGGCGTTAATGGTGGCGAGCAGCGGCGAGACGGCGTCGGCGATGGCGGCGGGGACCTTGGCAACGTCCATCACCCGGTCTCCCACGCCGAAGTACTTCTTCAGCAGCTGGGAGTCGGTGGCGTCGAACTGGCCGCCCTTGTACTCGGCCTTGAGCCTGTCCATGTTGACGGAGAACCGGCCGGCGGCGTCGGCGCCCACGATCCCCATCTTCTCGAGCACGGCGATCGACTTGCGCGCCGCCTTCTCCTGGGCCTCGGCCAGCGGCCCGCCGGCGGCCGAGCGGGAGAGCGCCGCCAGGTTGGCGAGCTTGCTCACCATGTCGCCGGAGCGCTCCTGCTTCTCCTGGCCGGCCTGCATCCGATTTGCGATGAGGTCCCCGAAGGCGGAGCCCACCAGGTAGGCGGCCTCGGCGGCGATCGTCAACTTGGCGACCTTCCCCAGGACGCCGGCCGCACCGCCGGCGAGCGGGGCCAGCCCTGACCCGGCGCCGCCCGCGGCCTGGATGGCGGCGGCGGCGCCGCCGAGCCTCTCGGCCATGCTGGCGATCTTCATCCCGGCCGTGATCGCCGCGAACGCCGCCCAGTGCTCCCGGATCTTCCCGACCACGTCGGCGAGCGTGGTGAACACCTTGAGGAGCTTCTCCCCGGTGTCCTCGACCAGGCTCTTGCCGTTCTCGCGGGTCTCCTTCAGGTGCTTGGCCCACGTCTGCATCCGCCCGGCGACGTCCTTGAAGATCGGGGACGTCAGGTCGCGCAGGGTGTCGCCGACGACGTTGCGGATCTTCGCCAGGGCACCGCCGATGCCGTTGTTCATCTCGTCGGCGATCTGGACGCCGCCCTGCAGGAACTTCTGGATGTGCTCGAAGCGCTGCGCCTGGGTGAGCTTGTGCATGTTGCCGGTCGCCCGGCCGAGGGCGATCGAGAACGGGTCGACGCCGCGCACGGTGCCGGTCTTGAGCGCGCGGGTGATGGTGTCGACGGCCTGCTCGCCGGCGACCTGGAACCTGACCGCGTTGGCGGACAGCTTCGTCGTCAGGTCCATCACCTTCTCCTGGGACATCCCCAGGCCGCCGACCGCCAGGGCGGTCTTCTTGTAGATCCCCACCGTCGAGTCGAGGACGGTGCCGAAGCGCGCCGACGTCTCGTCGAGCTCGTCGGTGATGTCCTTGGCGAGCTTCATCGACCGCCGGTACCGGTCGATCTCAGTCGCCCCCTTCTCAAACTCGAGGGCGCCCGCCAGGACGCTGGCGATGCCCTTCTGGGAGCGGGCGAATTCGGCGTTCTCGTCCTTGATGCGCTCGAGGAGGGACCCGATCCCGTAGCCCACCCCGAAGGCCGCGGCCGCCGTCAGGTTCTGCTCGCGCCGGAAGTCGCGCACGCTCTCGCGCAGCTCCTCCGACTTGTGGTGAGCGTGCATGAATGACCCGGCCACCCGGTCGAGGTGGGACTGGAGCCCGCGGTCCGCCGCGGTGAACTCCGTCCTCACCTCCTTGGTCTGCACCTGGCCGCTCATCCCTTGTCTCCGTTCTCCCTCTTGACGATGTCAGCGAGGGCGCGCTCGAGCTTCGTGGCCTGCTCGCGGGTGAGCCCGAGCGCCTCCGACCAGCGGACGTGTCCGTACCGGCACAGGTAGGCCAGGCGCCCGTAGGTGCTGGCCTCGAACCTGCGCAGGTTGAAGCGCACGCTCACCCCACCGTGGTCGTGAGGTTTTTTACGAAATCGTCCAGCTCGCCGGCGTCGAGGCCGTCGTTCTCGAGCTTGGCCCAGGCGACCTTCAAGTACGCGCGCACCTGGGGCGACTGCTCGTCGAGCCAGTCGAGGTTGTCGCTGGCCGGCTTGCCATCGATCTCGAACACCACCCGGCGGAGGACCTCGGCGTCGAGGGCCTTCTGCGTCCCGCCGACCAGCTGCGCGGCCTTGGCGGCGTCGAGCTCCTCCCCCAGGGTCGGCGGCCGCATCTTGAACTTCTCGATGTCGGTCGGCCAGACGCGGGCCTTCGCGGGGATCTCGCCCGACATGACCGGGCGCTTCAGGGTGCTATCGAGGGACTTGCTCATCGTGCCTGCCTTCCTCCGGGCCCGGGATTGGGCCCGTCCGGCACGATGCTACGCGATTACCTTGAAGTCCGGGGCCTCGGCCGTGAGCTTGAGGGGGACGTAGGCGTCGCGGCCGGACATGCTGAAGCCCGGGTCCTGGAAGTGCAGGTCGCTGACGCTGATGCGCTTCCGCTTCTGCTGGAAGGCCATCGAGAACGTCACGTTGATCTGCGTGTCGGCCGCCGAGGTGCGCCGGGACGCGCGGTCCCGGATGGCCTCCAAGATCTCGATGATCTCCGGCGACTCGGCGTCGATCGACAGTTCCAGGGCCACGCCCCGGTAGATGTCGTCCCTCCGGTCGGTCGTCTCTCCGAGGTAGCTCTTGCGGAGGATGTCGACCTTCACGGTGAAGGTCAGCGACTCGACCGCGGTCAGGGTGCGCTTGAGCTCCCCGCCCTTGGTGAGGCGGATCTGGATCTCCTGGCCCTTGATTCTCAGCTCGTCAGCCACGCTCGTTTCCTTTCTCAGGCCGCCTGTCCGGGAACCACGATCTTTCCGATCTGGGCCATGTACTTCACGCTCAGCGATTCGACCTGGACCTCTATTTGCCTGACACCAATCGCCGCGAGGCCCGGGCCGATGCCATGCGCGACCACGCTGAACCCGCTGATCTCTCCGGAAGCGACCAGCTCCTCGAGAAACTTCCTCGCCTTTTTCGACCAGTCGGCCACCACGGCGTCGTCGGCCGGGCGATCGAGGTAGCCCTCGGCGAGCTCGCCGAGGAAGTCGGACACCTTCTGCTTCGTGTTCTCCATGCCAACAGTCCTACTACGCCGCCGCGTCCACGGTGACCGGGATAGTGACGGTCTCGCCGATCTGAGTGCGGTAGACGATGTAGTCGTTCGTCGCCAGGAGGCGGACGTAGACCAGGATCACTCGGATCCCGACCGACGTCAGGGCCGCCGTGTTCCCGCCGTCGGGGTCGACCTTGTACGCCTGGATCCGCTGGAGCGACGGCTGGTCCGTCGACAGCAGGGTCTCGAGGAACGCGACGTTCTCGCCCACCAGCGCGTCGATCCGGTCCTGAGTCGCCGGGCTCTTGAGGAACGGCGCCGCCTGCTCCGCCAGGCTGTCCTGGATGAAGTCCGCCATGCGCCGGCGCTTGATGGGGGTGCGCGTCGGGTAGGACGCGCTGTTCGCCGCGGTCACGCCCTGCATCCACTGCCAGCCGGTGGACCGGTCCTTGTAGAGCGCGCACACGCCGGCGCGGATGAGGTTCGCCTGGTCGCCCTTCGACAGTGGCGAGACCTTGAACGCGTCCTCGAGCTCCGTGATGTCCTGGATGTACGGATTCGCCTCGCCCGGGTTGTGCTCCTCGGGGATGTTCGACAGGGTCGACGCCATCGCCGACGCCGCGTCGGTGGTGACGTTCACCGAGCCGAATTCGGTCACGACGATCTTGCGGTGCGGGAAGGCGATGATCGCGCGCTCTCCGCCGGACGGCTGGGCGTACCCGTCCGCCGCCGCCAGGCCGATCGCCGCCGTCTTGGCGGTGCTGGCCGCCGCCACCGTCGCCGCCGTCGCCGGGTCGGCCGCCACGACCGCCATGCGCCCGCGGGCCATCTCCGAGCAGGCCACCGCGTTCGACACGAGGGCCACCCGGATCGCCGAGGTCCGGCGGGCCGACCACAGGACCACGATGTTCGGGGTGACGTCGCCGTCGCCCGGGATGGTCTTGTCGACCGCCGCGACGTACTGCGACTCGAGGCGAGCTGCCAGCGTCGTGCCGGCGCCGGGCGGCCACAGCACGGTCGAGTTCGTGACCGCCGTGATAGTGGTCGTCGCCGCCACGTTCGACAGGGTCGGGTCGAGGACGAACACGATCGCCGCGATCGCCGTCGCCACCACCGGCTCGACCACCCGGATCGGAAAGCACGGGACCTGGACCGTGACCGCGTTGGTGGTCAGCGCCGTCCCCTTCGGGATGGTGAAGTCGCCCGACGCCGCGAACACGCGGGTCGAGCCGGCGAACGTGGCCGCCGAGCCGAACCGAGCCCCGGCCGGGATGAGGATGTCCTTGGCCGTGTTGCTGCTGCCGTCCTGGTCGACGGTGGCCACCGTCACCGTCACCGACAGGGTCGCCTTCGTCGTGCCGGCGTCCGCCGTCACTGCCTCGTGGTCGACGCGCAAGATCGCCAGGCGCCGAAACGTCCTCTTGTAGAGCGAGAGGTTCCCGTTCCCGTTCCACGGCGCGTACCCGATCGCCGTGCTGGTGACGTCGGCCGAGCCGTCCTGGACGCCGGCGGCGGACTGGCTGAAGTACTTGTAGACCGTGCCGCCGAACAGGGCCGCCTGCTCGCCGCCGTCGGTGACTTCTGTCGGGACGAAGGGTCCCTTCACGAACTCGCCGATGACGCAGCACAGGCCGGGCGCCGTGCCGATCGAGATGACGGGACCCGTCTCGTCGATGACGACGATCTGGGGGACCGCCGTGATCTCAGCCAGGGTCGGGGTGGTGTCGCGTCGCAGGACGAATGCCATCTGGCCTCCGCGGACCATCCTGTAGCGCGCAGCGCGCGCGGGTCAAGGAATTGGCCCGTCTCCTACATCCACGACCATCTTCAGCTTGAACGGCTGGACCGGCCCGACCACCACGTGGGGCGCCTCGCAGCGGACCACGAACTCGGCCTCCTCGATATTCCGGGCGGCGCTGTCGGCGTCGTCCGGCTTCCTCGAGGAGATGAGGGTGTAGCGGGCGGGGACCCCGTAGTAGTCCGGCAGGGTGGTGATGATCCCGTAGCGCACGCCCTCGTCCGTCATCAGGACCCGCGGGTCGACGAACATCTCCTCGATCCCACCCTTGATGGCGGTGCGCTCCGCCCCGGTCGTCGCCCGCGCCTGGACCACGAGGTCCTTGGTCCCCTCGGAGAGCTTGTAGAGCCCGAACCCGGGTTCTCCCCTGCGCTCCCACGTGTCCTCGAGGAGCGCCGGCGTGTTCTCCGGCGCCGAGTAGGTGATGTCGTTGTCCGGCAGCACGCACGCCGCCGGCGCCACGTTCCCGTCGTTCAGGCCCGGCCACTCGTCGAACACCTCGAGGAAGCGCACCGGGCCGCCGGGGGCCGGGAACACCGCCGCCTCGAGGAGGCGCTTGAGGCCGCGCGCCATGGCGGTCTCGAGGTCGCAGGTGCGCCGACGGCTGAACTCCTCGCGGGTGATCGGCATCAGGCCCCCCTCCCCGCGACGTCGGCCCGGAGCGCCTCGCTGACGTCGCGCTCGAGCCGGAGCGAGGCGATCTGGAGGACGTGGCGCCCCTTGATGCCGCGGCGCTTGATCGCGCGGGCGATGAGGAACGCCACGCTCCGGACCTCTGAATCGCGGGACCGCGCGGCGTGCGTGGCGCCCGGGTCGCCGGCGATCTTCTTCCTGGAGACCCAGTCGATGATCACCTTCAGCGGGGGCGCCTTGGCGCCGATCCGCCGGCCCCATTCGATGATCGAGGCGTAGGGCGAGCTGTTGTAGAACGCCGCCCCGGTCGGGATGTCGTCGGCGTGCCAGTCGCGGCGGTACGTCTCGCGGTCCACCGGCGCGCGCGGCGCCAGGGCGGAGATGACCTCCTGGACGCGCTGGGGGCCCCTGAGCTTCACGGTGCGGCGGATGACCTCGACGGCCTCCTCGACCGGGCGCGCCTGCTCGCGGTAGTAGCGCGCCATCCCGTCGAAGCTGTAGGTCTCGCCGGGCATCAGAAGTCGCTCCGCTGGTACCCGCCGCGCCGACCGCGGTCGTAGTCCTGGCGGGTGACCGTGACCCGCCAGCCGAAGCCGTCGCGCTGGAGCTCGGGCACGGCGACCGGCGGGGAGAACCGGCGCGGCGCCGGCGGCGGCCGCTGCGGCGTCAGCTCGACCACCTCGTAGAAGAAGTCGACGTTCCGCTTCGACGTGCGCTGGAGGACCGGGTCCTGCAGGTCGGGGGTCCGCCCCATCAGGTCGTCCTCGCTGTAGATGCCGGCGGAGATCTGGTCGATCACCAGGTCCCCTTGTTCGATCGTCCCGGTGGCCTCGACCACGCGCCGGACCGAGTCGACGTCGCGCACGCGCGGTGGCGGGACGAGCTCGCGCCGGGAGATCTCCACCTGCTGCCCCTCGCCGCGCTCGATGCCGGACCACTGCACGTGCACCAGGTACACGCGGTGACGCCGGACGCCGAACTTGGCCGGGAGGCGCCGGACGCGGTCGACTACGCCCTGCAGGCGCCACGCGAGCGACGCGGGCGCCTGGTTCGGCGCGGGCCCGCGGAGCTGCCCGGTGACCTCCGGGAGGTCGGCTCCTGGGACCCCCGTCGGTACGCGGTCAGCCGCCACGGATCAACCCTTACAGGATCTCTTCGACGGCAGGGGCGACCTCGGACCAGCGCACCAGGAGGTCGATCTGGACGTTCGGCGTCGGGGTGAACCCGGAGTTCGTGGTGTGCTTCACGCCCAGCTTGTCGCCGGCGTTGAACGAGATCGGCACCGACAGGAGCTTGATGCCGGAGGTCGCCGTGGTCAGGTCGGCCGCGTCGCCGGACGCCGTCCCGCCCACCGTCGCCTGCGCCGTGCACGTCCCCGCCGTCACGGCGGTGCTCAGCTGCCAGATCAGCCCCATGATCTTCCCGGGACGACCAGCCACGACCGACGTGGGGGCATTCGTGTCGATGCCCTGGTACTTCTCGGCGACGCCCGACTGGCTGGCGGCCAGCGCGTCGACGCGGAACTGCCCGAGCTGGCCGATCCGGGCGTTCGCCGTCTCGAGCGCCGGCTCATTGCACTTCTCGACCCGAACCTTGCCGCCGCCCTGGTCGATGACTCTTCGCGTGTTCATGCTGGCTGCTCCTCAGGAGTGGATGACTTGCCGCGACCGCCCGACACCCGCCGTCGTCGCGTAGCGCTCAGAGTACGGGTTGACGGGCGCGCCGAGCAAATTCGAGAGCCGCTGGACCCAGCGGTTGTACTCGGCCTCGAGGGCGCCGGTGGCGTCCTTGTTGATGACGATGTTGTCGACCTTGTCGGCGTCGACCTGCTCGACGATCTCCATCAGGCGCTGCTCGATGCGCGCGAGGTTGGCCAGGAACATGCGCAGCCGGCCGACGGACGACTCGGGGATCCGCTCCAGCGCCATGGCCACCAGGAACTGGGGCTGCGTGGCGGCGGGGATCCCGAGCGTGATGGAGGCCGCCGCCAGCTGCTGGGCCTGGTAGCCCATGTGCAGCAGGACGGCGGTCTTCTCCTCCTGGCTCAGTACGGCGGTCGCTTCGGCCACGGACCCAGACTAGCAGGGCGCCGCGGCCGGAGTGAAGGACTAGGCCACGGCGTCGTCTTCGACCTCGCCCGATTCGCGCGCGGCGACCGACCATGCCGGCTCCTCGCACGGCTCCAGTTTCACGCCTGACGCCACGAGCTGGCCGATGTCGTAGGACGTCGACCGGATGACCTTCCCCTTCGGCATGCGCGTCCTGCCGGATTTGTTCGAGACCTCGCCGTCCTCGAGGACGCGGAACCATTGGACCTCGACCTCGTGGCCGCCGTCCGCCTTCGCCGGGGCCGCCGCGCGAGCTGCCGGCCTGCGGGCCGGGGGCGGCGACGGGTTGGCGACCTGGCCGTCGGACGAGCCGGCGACGTTCTCGGACTGAGCCTGATCCGCCACCGCCTCGACGGCGGCTCGCTTACTTCCTCCCAGGGGCTTCGACATGGGTCCTCATCCTTTCGGGGCCGAAAAGAGAACGGCCCGCCCCGCCAGACTGTCCTGGCGAGAGCGGGCCGTCAACGGCGACCGGGATCAGGTGCCGCTGGGGGCGTCCGAACCGGGGGTCGCGTCCGGGGGGGTCGCCGCCTGGTCGGAAGGCGCGGTGGGCGACGGCGCCGGAGGGGGGGGCGTGGCGGGGACGGCCGGGGTGCTGCCGGTATTCGCGGCGACGGCCATGGAGAGCGCCTCGGCACTGCCCATGAGCGAGGCCCGGAGGTCCGCCAGCTTGGCGGCGTCGGTGCCGGCCGCGGCCAATTCCGCGTTGATCCCCTGGATCAGGGTGAGGGCCGACTTCTCGACCTCGACGCTCTTGGCGACTTGGTCGGCGAGGTCGGCGATGCGCTGGTTCAGGTCGGTGATGCTTCCCATGATGGTCCTCACGTTTCTGGCGGTCTCCTCCACGGAGAGCAGGGCGTGATGGACGCGGTGGAGGACGCGATCGATCCGCTCGAAGAACATGCCGGCAGAGTACACCCGCCGGGCCCGTCGAGTCACCCCGCGGCGGCGACCAGGGCGCGATCTACCACCTCGCCGAGGCAGTTCAGGCAGCACCTGCCGCTGCCCTCGCCCGGGCGCCTGTCGATGCCGCCCACGCACACCAGGCAGCGGCGCACCCCGTCCGGGCCGGGTTCGCTCCACCCGGCGTCGTCCGCGACGTCGCCCTCGACCACGATCGCGACGTCCTCGACGACGACCTCATCGGCGGCGCTGGCGGCCGCCGCGGCGCGCTCGATCTTGTCGTGCCAGCCCTTGTTGTGCCCGGTCCTCCCGCAGACCTTGCACACCTGCTCGCGCCGGCCGCCGATGAGCGGGCCCTCGCCGGGCGGCGGCTGACCAGCGGGCCCCGGCTCCGCCGGCGCCGGCGCGGGCACGGGCACGGGCACGGGGACGTCGCGTCCTCCGCGCCGACGCGCCCAGCTCGCGCGCTGGCCGGCGGAGATGCGCTCCCGCTGCTCGTCCGTGAGCCTGGACCCGCGAGGGCGCCCGCCGCGCTTCGCCTGGCGCTCCGGTCCGCCCTGGGCGGGGCGTTCTTGTTCGACCTGGCCAGCGGGGGCGGGCGCCGACGACGGCGCGCCTGGCGCGAACCAGCGCGCCTCGCCGCTCTCCTGGCGGGCGACGAGGACCAGGGACATGGCCACGTCGGCCGACTGCTCGTCCTCGAATGGGCCCCCGTCCATGGGCGGCATCCCCTCGCGGGGGATCTCCCACCACCACCCGTCCTCCCGCTGGGCGACGCGCGGCCTGGACGGTCGCCGGCGCTCCTGGCGCCTCGCCCGCCGGATCGCGCCCAGCTCTCGCTCCGCCTCCCAGATCTGCTCGGCGACCCGGCGCTGGCGCCCCCGCAGGCGCCCGAGCTCCTCCTCGAGCTGCTCCTCGGTGCGCGGCCCGGGCTCCGCCTCACCAGCCGGTTCCCGCAGGACCGGCTCTTCCGTCAAGCACGGCGCCGTTTGTAAAGCAGGCCCGGTTCTGTCAAGCACGGGCGGCCGCGGGACGCTGCAGAACGCCAGCGCCCGGACCGCCTCGTCCCTGGTCCGGAACGGGCCGCCCCAGAAGAACCCGCCCGCGCTGGCGGCGCGCCAGACCCAGCCGCCGCCCTGGGGGTGGACGACCAGGTCGGTCCCGTCTTCCTGGCGCCACTCGTTCCTCACCTCGACGATGTTGGCCGGTCGCGCCCCAAAATGAAACGGGGCCCCGCGTGGGACCCCGTTAGGAGAGACGACCAGGCGGCGAGGGTTACTCGCCGTGGATGCAGACCACGGCGCGCTTGAACGTCGCCGGGGACGAGGCCGCGAGCTCGTCGCTCGGGATCGGCCAGTCGCCCGAGATGCTCCAGGACGACGCCGTCACCTGCTGCAGGCGGTCCAGGGGCGCCCGCATGATGAGGCGGATCCGCTCGGTCATGACCTGGATGCCGCCGTTCGTCACAGCGAACTCCCCGATCTTGCCCATCACGCCCGCCTCGCTGATGTAGCGAGACTCGTCGAGGTACTTCTCTTCGACCACGCCCTGGCCCGTCACGATCGGGCGGTGGACCGAGATGCCACCGGCGTTCGTCACCTCGAACCCGTGCGTCGCACCGTTGATGGTGTCGGTGTCGCAGTTCGTGAGGTACGGGACCTCGTTGTTCTCGTAGAACGCGGCGTTCAGCATCACCTTGATGACGAACTCGCGGTAGTGGATGCCCTCGGGCAGCGACTGGTTGAGCCGCTGGAACTCGTTGTCGCCGAACACCTGGTTCACCGACGCGGGGTCCACGTGGAAGTGGTACATCCCGTCCTCGTGGGTGGGGATGTTGTTGAAGCGCAGCTTCGCGATCGCCGAGCGGACGTCGCCCAGCGTGAAGGTGTCGGACGACGTGATGTCGTCGACCGACGTGCCGCCGCCCGAGTACACCAGGTCGGTCCGGTTCGCCGAGAGCACCGATGAGCGCGCCGCCAAGTTCGAGCCGAGCGCAGGGGAGATGGTCAGGGTCCCGCCGTGGACCTCGTCGCCCGAGGTGTCCGAGGTGAACCCGGTGATCTGGCCGGCGTATGCGATGGCCGGGATCGTGATGCTGATCGGGTTCGTGCTCGAGACCAGCTGCGGTCGGCCCTGGTACAGCTTGCGAGTGAAGCCGCCCAGGTTCGCGACGTGGATCGTCGAGTTGCCGGACGTCTGCGCGACGTCGGTCACCGTGTTGCCGGAGACGTACGCGTTGTAGATCCGATCGCGCACGACGCGGTTGATCGACTGGCCGGCCTGCATGCCCAGCGCCTGCATGTTGCTCAGGTACTGGCTGGCCAGCGTGACGTAGCTGGTCGGCATGTGCGTGTCCACCGTGTCGCTCCACTGGGCCGCGGTCGCGTCCCACTGCTCGGTCTGGGGCGTCTTCGGCATCGGGTCCTGACCCGGCGTGGTGGGCCGGGTGCGGACCTTCATCAGGCCACGGCGGGTGAACGTCTGCGAGCCGCCCAGGTTCTGCGCCCACAGCTCTGCGTTCGCCTCCATGCGGAACAGCAGGCGCGGGAACAGGGCGTCGCGGAACATGCGCTGGAGCGTTCGGTCCTGGATGGTGGCGACGACGCTCGGGTTGAACGCGACGGAAATGTTGTCGGCCATGGTCTGTGATCTCCTTGGTTAATCAAGCTGCCAGGACGACGACTCCGCCGTCAAGAAATCAGCCGAAGTTGTGGCGAGAGCGGAGGTGACGGTTGAACTCCTCGGGAGACATGTCGTCGACGTCCTTCGGCGGCGGTGGCGCCGGCGGCGTCGCTGACGTCGGCGCGCCACCACCGGGAGCGGTGCTCTCTGGCGGCGCAGTCGCCGGGGGCACCGGGACGACCTGCGGCGGGGCCGCTGGCGCGCCGAACAGGTACGGCATGTCGGCCTTCATCCCGACGAAGAACGCGCGCGGCTCTTTCGCCTTCTCGGGGCCCTCGGTGCGGACGTGCTGCTGGTACTGGTCCAGCGCGAAGGCGATGTGCTTCTCGACGATCCCCGCCGCCATCGCGTCCTGCCGCAGGCCGAGCTCGAACACCTCGGCCTCGTGGCGCGACTGCAGGCGCTTGTACTTCGTCTTCCACTTGTCGCCGCGCTGGCGCTCGCGCTGGGTCCGCTCGTCGGGCGGATCGCCCGCGCCGGGCGCCGCCGGAGCGGCCGCCGCGGGTGCGGGAGCCGCCGCGGGTGCCGGCGGCGTCGCCTGCTTCGCCCGCGCCAAAATCGCCTTGGCCTCCTCGAGCGTGCAGCCGAGCTCGTCCTGGACCATCTGCTGCGCGCGGCGAGCGGCGCGCTTCTTCAGGTCGGCCTCCGGGATGCGGTGAACGCGGCCGGGCTGACCGGGGGCGGCGGCGGGCGGCGCGCCGGGGGCCGGGGCCGCGGGTGCGGCGGCGGGCGCTGCGGCCGGTGCCGGTGCGGCGGGTGCCGCGGGGGCTGCGGCGGCGGGCGCGGCAGCGGGTGCCGCGGGTGCGGCGGGCGGGTTGGTACCTGGGATCGTCTCCTGCTCTGGCGGCATCGTGCTCTCTCTCAGTCGGTCCCTCGGGTCGGTGTGCGTGGCCGGATTTAACCGCCCGGCCGGGCGTGGGGGAGGGAACCGCGGACCCCTACCCGAGGACCCCCGCTGATACGGACGGCGCGCCCGGGGGTACCCCGGATGCTCGGCGCGCCGCCCGCGCGGATCACTTGTCGAGGGGCTGGCTGAGCCCGGACCGGGTCACGTCCGACGCCTTCGCGTACGTGAAGGCGGCCACGGTCACCGCGTCGGCGGTGTTGAAGAGGACCTTCTTGTTGCCGTCCCAGATGGCCTCGCCGGGGACCGGGACGAGCGCGCCGGGACCCGAGATCGGGCCCTGCCGGACGGACTTGATGCCGGTCGACGTGGCGGTGGTCGCGTTCACCAGCACGAGCGACGTCGGCTGGTTCGCCAGCGTCGCGACGTTCGACGTCACGGACACGCCGGTCTCCGTGGCGGTGAGACCGGACAGGAGCAGGTTGAGCAAGTCGCCGAACTGCAGCGAGCGGAACACGTCCGCCACGCGGTTCGGGTTCCCGCTGTTGAGGCTGTCGCGGATCGTGGACTCGGCTGCCATTGGTGAATCTCCTAGTGAGCGGTTGACGTGCGCGGCTGGTGCGTCGTCCAGACTGCGTCGCGCGCGGTCGCGGTGTCAAGGAACGGAGGCGTCGGAAAGCACGACCAGGTCGACCTCCCCGATGCCGGAGATCGCGAGACCCGTCAGGCGCGAGGCCGACAGCCACAGCAGCCCGGACAAGGGGACCACGGCGGTCCCGCTCGAGGACGTCAGGTGCAGGGCGACGTCGCGCCCGCCGATCCGGGAGGCGGCCACGAACGTCGCGGCGCGGGACAGCTCCATCTGGTACGGGTCGTCGCGGCGCCGGCGCAGCTGGAGGCGCCCGCAGAACGACGTGACCGCCAGGAGGCGCCGGTCGCAGTCGGCCACCTCGTCCCCGGCGAGGACGGCCACCAGGCGAGCGCTCACCTCGCCGACGCTGAGCGGCTGGATGACGATCCCACCGGACGGCACGATCCGCCCGGCCGCGGTCGCCACTGCCTGGCCTGCGACCCCCACCGCCACCGAGAGCGACACGGCGCCGGCCGCGGTCGCCAGCTGCTGGCCGCCGACCGGCCTCGAGGCGCCCGGAACCGGCTGCCCGGCGGCAACGCCCGCGCCAGCGCCCGCCAGGGCGACCACCGAGGTCGGGGAGAGCGCCCCCGGCGACCCGGAGGCCGCCTGCCCCGCGAGGACAGTGGCGCTCTGCGGGGCGACCACGCCGCCGGCGACGCTGGCCGCCGACCCGGAGGTCGCCCTGGCCAGCGCCGGGGAGGCCGTGCCCGGGGAAGCCGCGGCCGCCGCCCCCAGGAGGGTGAGCACCGACGCCGGGGACGCGCTCCCGGCGGCCGAGTTCGCGCCCTGCCCCGTGAGAGCTACCGTCACGCTGACGCCGAGGGCGCCGGCCAGGGCCTGGAGCGCCTGCCCGACGAGGACCACGCCCCCGGGGGTCGACAGGTTGCCGGCCTGGGCCTGGGCCTGGGCGCCGGCCAGGAACGCGGCCACGGCCGGGACCTGCGAGCCCTGGGCCCCGGTGGCGGCGATCCCGGACAGGGCCCGCGCGATCGCGGGCGACGCGGTGCCGGTGACCGCGGCCACCGCCTGACCCCCGACCGCCAGCGAGAGCGTGACGGTGACCGCCCCGGCCGCCGCGGTGGCGGCTTGGCCCGCCAGGGCGACCACGGACGCCGGCGCGAGCGCACCGGAGGCGCCCGTCGCCGCCTGCCCCGCCGGTGTGACGGCCGCCGACGCCGCCACCGACCCGGAGGCGGTCCCGGCCTGCTGCCCAGACACCGCCTTGCTCAGGGCGGGCGTCACCGCGCCGGCCGCCGCGGTCCCCGCCTGGCCGGGGAGCGGGACGGACGAGGTGACGCCGGCGGCCCCGGCCGAGCCCGCCAGTTGCTGGCCGGACAGCGCGAGGGAGGTGGCCGGGGTTGTGGTCCCCGCGGCCGAGCTAGCGGCGGACCCCGACGCGGCCACGTTCGTAGCGGGGAGCGCGGTGCCGGCGGAGGCCGTCGCCACTTGGCCAGACAGCGACACCGTCACGCCGGAGGCGACAGTGAGGCCGTCGTCGTCGACGATCCTGCCCATCGCCCACGGGTCCGCGCCGAACAGCTGGACCTCGGCCTTGGTCAGGTTGCGCGTCCAGATCCACGCCCCCGCCAGCTGCGCCACGCCCGCCGCGATGTTCTGGGTCCCCAGGATCACGTCGCTCGCGGTGGGGATGCGCGCCGCCCCACCGCCGCCGAGCGTGCCGATCGATCCGACCACGCCCGGTTCGAGCAGCAAGCCGCCGACGCCGCCGCCGGCGTTGATGTCCTGGTAGCTCCAGACGATCAGCCGAAAGCGCGAGGTCGTGAAACCGGAGGTGCCGGGAGAGGACTGGCCGCGGTTGTTCTGCTGCGTGTAGACCTGGCCGGCGACGAAGTTGCTGCCGAACCCGACGCTGCCGCTCTCCTGGTTCGGGGCGGTGTTGTTGTTGTAGGTGCCGATGCCAACGATCGGCACCTGCGTCCCGGCGGTCGCCGTCGTGACGCGGAAGAGGGCCGCGAACGTGATGCCCCAGCGGCCGGTCGCGTTGGCCGCGAGCTCCTGGTGGAGCATCGGCGTGAGGGCCGCCTTCCACCGGATCTCCTTCGTCCCGCTTAGCGAAACGGCGGGACCGACCTCTCCGGAGACGAAGTCGGCCCCAACCAGTCCGGACGGCGTCCCGATCGCACCCGACACCAGGTCCTTGAAGCCGGCCGAGCCGCCGTGCTCGGTCAGCGCAGCGAAGAACCCCAGGTCCTGGCTGAGGGGATGGTGCTCGTTGAACCTCACCACCTCCGGCTTTACGGGAAAGCCAGCCATGGCGAACTACGCGATGGTCTCGTAGACCGGCTTGACCGTGATCCGATGGTTGCCGGACGTCGCGTTCAGGTTGACGCCGGTGTTGTGGACCGCGAAGACCACGAACTGCGCCGGGCACTTCCCGCCGAACAGCGCGGCGACCGAGACGTTGGTGAATTCGTAGGCGACGTTCGAGGTAGCGGTGACGATCCCGACCCACGCCATGCGGCCGTACTGCTGGAGCTGGGCGCGGCTGGTGACGGTCTCGGCGCTGTTGGTCCCGTCGAACACGTCGGGCCAGTTCGTGTCGTCGCTCTTGGCGATGACCCACACCTCGATCGCCGTGTCCACGGTGGGCGTCGTGCCCGTCGTGATCTTCCCGGACAGGAGGTAATCCAGGTACACGTTCGTCGTGTTGTCGATCGCGTCGGACTCCTCGCCGGCGACCAGCGTCGACGACGTCGCCAGCGACGCCAGCGGGATCGTCAGGGCCGACGAGGCTACGTATGTGAGCTTCCGGGTGGCCACGGCTCAGGCTCGTTTCTCTATCAGGTGCCGGCCTTCGGCCCCTTGGCCGCCTTGGGGTCCTGGCCCCACCCCTTCTCGACCCGGCGCTCCACGCGCTTCACGTGGCTGGTCCCCGGGATCTTGTACTCGACCCAGTGCAAGTCGCTGTCGGGAGCAGAGGTGTCCTCCCCCGTCGTGACCTCGAGGTTGTCCGTCGGGACCGGCACCTCGACGTCCCTGGTGACCGGGACGCCGAATGCGGCACCGAGCGCGTCGGCGTCCACCGGAACGCCGACGACGGCGGGCCGGTTGCTCTTGAAGTAGTTCGCCATCGCCGGACGCCTCAGGCGATGCGGAGCAGGCCGTTGGTGGCGTCGTTGGTCGGCATGGTCAGGGTGAAGTTCCCGGCCGTGACCGACTGCGACCCGAACGTGTAGACGCCCACCGCCCGGTTGCTCTGGGTGCTGTTGTAGAGCAGGCACGCGTCCACCGTGGTGAGCGTGACCGTGGTCCAGGCGAAGTTCGCGGAGGGCGTCCAGAACGCGGTGGTGCCGGTCGACGTCGGCGCGGTGCCGTTCGTGACCGTCACGCCGCCGGCCGTGTAGCCGGTCCCGCTCGCCTCGTTGGTCGTGCTGTAGACGGTGGTCGCGGCGCCGAGGGACCCGGCCGTCGTGAACAGGGCCGCCTTGAAGGTGTCCGTGGTCGGGGCCGTCAGCGACGTCCGCGACACCAGGGTCACGGCGCCGAACTGGTGGGCGCCGAGCATGAGCTCGACCTTGAACGACGTGCAGATCGCTTGAACGTTCGCCATTTCTCAGCTCATCCTTCCCTGTTCGCCCGCCATGGACGGGATCACTTTTTTACGCACGTAGACCGACCGGTGGACGTGCTCCTCGCGGCCCGGCTCGTAGAATTCGACAGCGGTCACGTACTCGTCGGGGCCGTCGTCCTCGGTCCGACGGACGACCAGGCCGGCCACGGGCCGGAGCCGGAACCCCTGCCCATCGCGGTAGTCGATGGGGATCGTCCCGTCCTCGGCGACGAGGTGCTGCGGCTCCGCGAACCTCGGGTCCTTGTAGGAGTACCGGATCCCGCGGTAGTCGTCGCCCTTCGCGAACAGCGCCGCCTCGGAGCGGTGCACGCGCTCGGCGCCGAGCCAGTACTCGACGAAGTAGCCGAACCTGGCGCCGTCGTCGATCGAACCGGTCCGCCGCTCGAGCAGCTCGTCCGGGACGGACACCTCGTAGCGCCCCGAGGCGTCGAGGTCGCCGGACACGGTCCCGACGTCGAAACCACCGAGCGACAGCTTCCCCCCTTGCAGGGCGAGCAGGTTTCCGGGGACGCTGCAGGGGACGCTCATTGCCTGAGGGCCATGCTGCGGCCCGCGCGTCCGCGGTGTCAAGATTTCAGCGGAGAGGCGAGGGCGCGTCGTGCGCCAGTCCTACCGCGGCGCCCACGAGGGCGGAGAGCGCCAGGCGGCCGCGGCGCCGCCCCTCGCGCTCGACCTGGTAGAGCAGGGTCGGCCGGACGCGCCAGTACCACCATGGCACGTCGCCGTAGTCGTTCGACCGGCGACGTCGGCTAGCCGACGTCGCCGGCGATGACGTAGCTGATGTCACCCGCGCCTACCACCTTGATCGCGGTCATCTCGTCGCCGGCGCCGGGGGCGTGCAGGACGAGCTCGTCGGAGATGGGGACGACCTGGTCGACGCCGCCGTTCGGGCTGGAGAGCAGGAGCCGCATCGGGAGTTGGGTCCTGAACGCCAGGAAGCGGACCTTCGCGATGCCCTCGAGCGGGATGACGTACGGCGACCCGAGGTTCGGGTTCTGGACGTTGGGGCGGCCGCTCTTCCACGCGCCGTACGCGGCCTGCGTGAAGATCTGGAGCGTGTCCGTGAGGGACGGCGACCCCGGGTAGCAGCTGCCGGTCACGGGGGAGACCACGACCGCGCCGGTGACCTGGACGAGTGCTGGCTGTCCCATCAGAAGTCCACCAGGGGTGTGCCGACGGGGTACGAGTCCCCGATCGGGTTGGGGTTGCGGACCGGGTTGAGGGCGGTGCCCCAGGCCTCGTCCTCGGGGATCCGGTGGTCGCCGCGCGCGCGGGCGAACCCGGCCTCTGGGTCGACCACGGGGAGACCGTCGCGGACGGAGATCTCAGCGGGCGTCGGCACCCTCAGTCGCCCCTCAGGTTCTTGTAGGGGGTCGGGTTGCTGACGGGCAGGGTGGCGGACGGGTCGTCCGGGAGGTTCCCGGACGACTCGCGCTCCAGCGCGGAGACCGACGGCGCCTCGGACGCCGGCACCGGCACGAGGACCGGGAGCACGGCCCCGGGTCGGGGCGGCGTCATCGGCGTCTTGAAAGGGAGCGGCATGGCCGGCCTCCTAGTCGTCGCCTTCGTCCGTCTCGTCGTCCTCGCCGGAACCCTCGTCCTCGGCGTGCTCCTCGTCGTAGTCGTCGGCGAGCTCGGTCACGTCCTCGAGGAACGTCTTCAGGTCCTCGTTGAGGGCGTCCAGGCGCTTGCGGAACGCCTTGGCGTCGGCGGCCGGGAGCTTGATCTCGGAGAGCGCCTCCATGTGCGCGGTGGCGTCCTCCTCGAGGCCGCGCAGGCACTCGCCCAGCGTCTTCGCGGCGCCGGCGTCACCCGCGGCGCCGGCGCCACCGGCGGCGTCCCCGCCCACGCTGCCGGCGCCCTTCTTCGGGGTCGCGGCTCGGTTCTGGGCCCAGTTGCTCACCTGACTCGCGTCGAACTCTCTGGCCATGGGCCGAGGATGGGGCGCGCGGCGCTGCGGTGTCAAGGAAACCGGATCACCGACCGCGGCACCCGCGGCGCGCGACCAGCCCGGGGGCGCGCGCGTGGCCGCGCGTGGCGCGCGGGACGACCGCGATCGGACTCGGCAGCGGCGGCGGGCACCAGCGCAGCGCGCGCGCCCTCAGCGGCAGGACACGCTCCAGGTTCGCCAGGTCCAGGCCGTCGCGCGGGCTGTTACTGCTGAGGTGCTCGATCACCAGGGCGATGCCGCCTCGCACGCGCATCTCGGTCGCGCTCGTCGCGCCCGCGGTCGAATCCCAGGTGACGATGACGACCGAGGTCCCCCCGTACGTGACTTCGATCGGCGGCGACGCCGCGGTGCTGGCGTAGGCCGTCACAGTCCCCTCGTGCTCGGGTCGACCGGGCCCATGCTGTCGAGCACCGGCGACGCCGGCCAGCTGGCCTCCCAGGGGATGACGATCTCGCGGTCGTTCGGGCGGTTGGGCGGCTGCATGTAGTGGACGACCTTCCCGGTGGGGACGCCGTGGCTGTTCTTCACCACCCACAAGAACGGCTTGTCGACGTCGACCGTCTGGCCGTTGAGGTCGATGCTGTCCCGCCCGGTGCGTTCGTCCAGGGTGGCCACTAGGCGCTTCTGGAGCCGGGGGACGTCCTTGCGGAGCTCCTCCATGCCCACCTGCTTGGCGACCCCGTAGCTGTAGGCCGACTCTGTCCTGACGATGCGCTCGGCGCGCCAGCGCTCGCCGTCGAAGATCCCCGAGGTCCCGGCCACCCGGTCGACCGCGTCGTCCACGCCCTCGCCCTGCAGGATGGACTGGGTCATCTGGTCGCGGACGGCCTTGACCACGGGCGCGCCGTAGAGCTCGGAGGACGCGCGGTAGCGGTCGAGGAGGGACGGGGCGACGTCCGGGTAGGCCGCCTGGAAGACGGCCGCCTGGCGCGGCTGGAGCACGGGCGTCACGCCCCGGAAGTTGTCCTGCAGGACCTCGACGGCCTGGACCAGGTGGCGGGGGGCCAGGTCGGCGGCGGTGCGCCCGGTGTCCTCGAGGCGGTCGACGATCCCGGTGCGCACCTCGTGCACGGCGGCCGCCACCTGGGCGAGGACGATCCGCATGTGGTGGGCGCCGAAGGTGTCCCCCTTGCCGGCGCGCACCAGCGCCTTGAGCTTCCGCTCGAGGTCGGCGCGGGCGCGCTCGTAGGACGGGCGCAGCTTCTGGACGCCGCGGATCTCCGTCAGGCCGAACAGCTGGCGCCGGTGCAGGTCGATGACGCGGCGGATGTCGGAGACGGCCACGGGCCCGATGCTACCCCGGTCACCCGGCGAAGATCAGGTCCAGGACCGCGATCGCCGCCGCCTCGCGCGCCTCGCGCTCGCCGAAATCGGCCCTGTTGAACCGGTCGAAGAGCAGCATGGCGACGTTCGCGACGTAGGTGTGCCGGAGGTCGGCGTCGCCCTCGAAGGCGTTCGCCATCGTCCGGCGCGCGGCCATGAACCTGTCCGAGAACACCGCCTCGTTCACGCGCTCGGCCAGGAGCAGCGCCATGGCCTCCAGGAGCACCGACGCGTTGACCGCAGCGGCGGCCGTCTCGGGGCGGAGCGCGGACGCCTTCTCGCGGACCATGGACTCGACCCACCCGCGCGCCCGCTTCACGCTCATCACCGGGAGGGCGGGTCCGCCGCGATCCACCTCGAGCAAGATCTGCGCGAACGCCTCCCCGAGCTCGCCGTCGAACTCCTTCTCCCGGTTCCCGGGCGTGGTCCACGCTTGAGCTGCCAATCCACGCGCTGCCTCGATGGTCATCATGCGGTCTCCCTCCTGCCCGGTGTGTTGGCCGGTGGTTCAGACGCGCGGGGGCCAGTTCCAGCAGCCGGGTTTCGGCACGTCGTCCGGCGCCTGCTTGCACCGGTTGAAGAACAAGCCGCCGGGGTTGAGGACGACCAGGTCGACGAGGTCTCCGGCTTCGTCGTCCACGACCGCAGCGATGATCGCGGCGCGCGGCTGCGGCAGGTACTCGCCGCCGGGCGTGCCATACGACTGGTAGTGGACGATCCGACCGACGCTCGGCTTCTGCTTCGGAGGCGCGGACTGCGCGAGCGACTCGCGTTCCGGGAGCTTGCCGATCTTCCGCACGAGGGCGCCGATCGCCTGGTCGTAGTCCTGCCCCTCGGGCCTGAGCTCGATCCACCGCTTGTACGCGGCGGAGGCGTGCTCCCTCCGCATCTGGTGCTCTCCGGCCTTGATCACGAGCGCCTCCGGGATCTCAGCCTCGGCTTCGAGGTACTCGAGCAGCGCGGCCTCAGATTTCGTCAACTCTGCCTGGTCCATGGCGGTCCTCCTGGGGCCGAACTTACACGAGGTCCTCGTGGACCCACAGCCGGATGACGTCGCCTGGGGCGCCCGACAGATCCTCGTAGACCTCAAGCGTGTGCGGGTGCGGCCGCGCGCCGGGACCGGCGCAGCTCTCGCAGGTCCGCACGACCAGCGTGACCCGGGTCCGCGAGATCAGGCGCCCGAAGTCGACCCCGGCGGCGTCGACGGCCTCCTGGCGCGTCCGGTAGGTCTCGGCCACCTGTCAGCCGGCGGGCTTGAGGTCGCTCACCACCAGGCGCAGGGTGCCGCGGCCCCTCCCGAACGGGTCGTCTGGCGCCCGGACCCCCTGGCTGGGGACGGCCTCGCTGTCGTCGCTGGCCAGGCCCTCGAACAGGTACCGGGTCTGCTCGCTGGGAGCCAAGTCGGGCAGGTTGGCCAGCGTCTGGTCCCACGGGTCGGGGATGACCACGCCGTCCTTGGTGAGGGGCCGAAGGAGGCGCGTGTTGCGCGTCACCGTGCGCGCCGGGGCGGCGTGGGCGCCGTGGGGCATGGGGGGCATGGCCTGGGGCGAGAACGCCCCGCCTGGGGCGAATGGCTGCGCCACGGGGGGCGCCAGGGGCACCAAGACCGGGATCGCGCCCTGCATCACGTACCCGTAGCCGGGGGGCGGGACGGGGAGGGTCGCTTGCGGGGTCGCTGGGGCCGGAGGGGTGGGGGCCGCCGACCGACGACCCCGACCAGCCCAGGCCGCCAATTTGTCCCGGTTGATGCTCACCCGTACGAGGGTAGCACGGTCACGCGACCGGCTCGATCCCGGCGCGCTTCAGCTGGAACCGGAGCTGGGCGGCGACCGAGCGGTGCTGGGCGGCCTGCTGGCGGGCGGCGGCGACCTGGGCGCTGGCTATCTCGGCGGCCCGCTCCTCCACCGCCCGGCCGTGGGGCGAGCAGCGGTAGGCGCGCCGGACGATGGCGCACAGGAGCTCGCGGGACACCGGCTTGGCCTCGGTCTCGAGCGGATGGACCCGCCAGCGCAGTTCGTTCCCCTCGGCCACCAGCAGGCCGTGTCCGGCTGGGACCTCGTGCTGGTGGACGATCCCGTGGTCACCGGCGACGATGACCCACTGGTCGCAGAACTGACCGACCGCCTCGCGCTTGATGGGGCGGGCGATCTCACGCAACCAGTCCGACCGGGACGACTTCATCTCGAACCCGGTGAGGTGCAGGCCCTGGGACGGCCACAGCGACAGCGCGAGCGCGTCGGCCACGCGCTGCCGCTTCCACCCGGTGGCGTTCGCGACGTGCGGCAGGAGGACGTGGGCCGGCTCGCAGTAGAGCCTCGCCAGCATGTCGAACAACTCCGCCTCCGTCCGCGCGTCGCTCACGCTGGACATCAGGACCCGAACGTCCGCGAGACAGGGCCGCAGTAGCCGTTGCCGTCCGGCCACGGGGTGGCCCCGGAGTACCCGACCACCCAGTAGGGCGCGAAGGCGTTCGTCCCGCCGACCTGCTGCAGGCCGGCCACCGGCACCGTCACCGGCCAGGACTTTACCGGGCCGTTGGCGACGTGGCCGTACACGTTGCAACTGAGGACGGCGGTGTTGTAGAGCACGGCGTATTGCGACGAGTACGCCATCGTCGCCGTGGGGCAGCTGATGGTGGACACCGCCCGATCTGGGTTGTTGAAGAGGTACGCGAACGACCCGCCGACCGTCGTGTGCCAGACCGCCGGCATCGTCCCCGGCGGGGGGAAGCCGTCGTAGCTCTGGTAGATCGTGGTGTACATCCGGTACGAGACGGTGTTCGCGCAGATGTAGGGACCGTCGCGGTTCACGGCGTCGCTGACCGAGCCGACCACGAAGTCGTAGACCACGTAGTGGTACGGAGTCCACAGCGCCGAATTCGTCGGCGTCGCGTCGTCGTGCACGTCCGGGCGCGGCGGTGGGATCTCCGCCGGCATCGGCATCATGGTCGGCGTCACGGCCGCCGCCGGCTGCACGTCGTCCCCGCACCCGCTGAGCAGCGCCCCCGTGCACGCCACCGCGCACGCCGTCGCCAGCACCAGCATCCCTCGCCTGTATCTCTCGATCGTCATCGTCGCCTCCTCGGTTCGTTTGTTTTCCGGTATTCGGTCGTGATTAAAGATTCACCTCAGGTCGTCGATCAGGCGCTCGACCAGCTGCGCCTCGCTGCGCGACACGCCGCCGAGCATGATCTGTCGGTCGAGCCACGCCTGCACCGCGCGCGACGGCGACGACTTCTCCTCCGAGCACACGTGGTGGAGCGGGCCGTTTCCGTTCGAATCGAAGTAGACGACGGGGTTCTCCTTCGACCCGTCCATCGGCGTGCTCATTCGTCGAACGCCTCCACGTTGGTCTTCTCGTCGAACGCCTCCACGTCGATCTCGTCGTAGACGTGGCCGAGGACGCGGACCGAGGTGACGCCGTGACGCTCGAGCAGCGGCGCGAGGCGCGCGGCAATCGGCCTCACCTCCTCTCCTTCGCGGTCGTGGAACTCGAGGACCAGCGTGAAGCCGAGCGATCCGGGGTCGGGTTCCAGCCGCAGTTCGTACTCGCCGCCCGGGCAGTTGTGGTCATACGGCGGACCCTCTTCGGACCACCGTTCGATCTCCGCCTCGATCTCGTGGATGGCGGTGTCGACGGCCTTTCGAGCGAGGCCGAGGGGGGTGCCTTCGATCTTGAGCTGCTTCCGTTGCACCGGCGGTGCCTGCTGCGCCTGCCACTCGGTCAGGTGGTTCTTTAGGAGCGCGGCCGCGACGACGTCTTCGGTGACGGCCATCCTCAAGTACGACATGTCCTCGACCACCGCGAGCATCTCCTTGACGCCGAGGCCGCCGCGGCGAGCAAGTGTCGCTAGGTCTTGGTCGTGATTCTTGATGGCCTGCGCCTCGTGCGGCGCCAGGAACGCCCACGGCACGGTGAGGATGCCGAGCTTGTGGTCATCGGAGTGGACGGGGAAACCGACGGGCGCCGGAGGCGGCGCCTCCGGTCCGGGCCGCTCGCCAGCGCGCTCCTCCAGTTCGGCGGCGTGGTGGATGAGAGAGATCAGCGCCTTCGATCCCTTGTCGAACTCGACCCAGTCGATGATGTCGTAGCGGTCGCAGAGGACGCGCCCCCGGTCGGTGACCCGGAACGTGTATTTGCCGCTGTCGACGGTGACCTTCGTGTCTGCCATGGGGTTCCTCTCGGTTGGTGTGCTGTCGGGCGGCGTCACCTCTACCAGGCCGTAGTTGACGGTCCCGAACCCGGCGTGGCACCGGGCGCCCTCCGGGACGTCCCCGTGGTCCTGGATCTCGAACCGGCGGAAGTAGCGCGTCGCCATGCCCCAGGTGTTGGCCGGCGGCGGCCTACGACACCAGGAGGCCGAGCTCCAGCGCCAGCTGGCGGAGGTCGCCGGGGAGCGCGGCGCGGGCGTCGACCACGGCGGTCGCCGGGGGCGCGCCGGGGGCCTCCCACACGCGCACCAGGTCCCAGACGCCGAGCGCGCGCAGCTGGTCGCGGAGCGCGGCCTGGGCCACCCAGGCGACCTCGGCGTCGGCTGGCACGCGGCCGGTGAGGACCCAGTCCTCTTGGTCGCCCGGGACGGCGTCGACGCTGGGGGCGGCGGCCGGGGAGACCAGCCACACGCGCCCGCCGGCCTCGGAGGCGGCGACCAAGAACTCGGCGGCGCCTGGGACCAGCTCCAGGACGCCGTCCAGGTTGCGGCGGGCGATGCCGCCCTCGAGCGCGACGGCCACCTCGAAGGGGTGCGTCACCCGCGCACCGCCGGGAACGTGGACGGCTCGTCGACGAGCGCGGGGAAGAGGGGCCGGTCGCTCATGATCAGCTTCGGGAACAAGGCGTCGCGGAACACGTGCCGCATGATGGCGTCGGCCGTGCGCGCCGTCGCCGCGCCCATGAGCCGCATGGATTCGAGCATGTCCGGCGTCGTCGCCGGGAAGAAGTCGACGGTCACCGACGTCACGATCGCCGGCGGCGCGACCAGCGCCGCCACCGCTTCGACCTGGCGGGCGACCGGCAGCGCCAGCGCGCCCATCAGGAAGAACCGGCGACCGCGGTTCACGCGCTGCTCGCAGACGCCCCCCGGGAACGGGCATTCGCCGCACCTGGGGCACCTCGGGGCGAGCAGCGTCATGGCAGGTACTTTAGCGCGAGGCCGTTGCACAGGACGTGCATGACGTTGTCCGCGATGATGAGCAGCCACACCGCGAGGAAATCTGGAACGCCGGGCGGGTAGCCGGTCTTCTCGCAGCTCTTCCACGAGAGCCGGTGCGTCGACCGGATGAGGCCGGGGATCGGAGGCGTGTCCCAGCCACCGAAGCCGACGTTCTTCGCCCAGCACACGAACCGCGCCAGCCGCCACCTGTCGATCACGAAGTGCGTCCCGACGATGACGGCGAGCGCCGGCCACGACTGCGTGATGACGGCGAACGGCCACGCGTAGGTGACCGCGTGCACGAGCGCGGCGACGCTGCGCTTCGTCTTGTTGCTCGCCATCCAGTCCGACTGGATCACGTAGTCGCCCACCGCGTGGCACACCAGCTGGTCGGCGGTGATCACGGCTGCGGCGCCCCCTTCTTCACCGCGCACCACGGCCGGTGCATTCGCAGTTCGATTGAATTCGGGAAGTGCTTGCCGTCGAACCGCCACGCGCGGTCGTCGACGTAGACGATCGCCGCCGGCTTGCGCGACGTGACCCGGATGCCCGAGGCGACGTCGTCGCCGATGACAGGTGCGCAACCGAAGTGCGCCATGATCTGCTGGCGCAGCCACCTGCGGATCGCCCACCACCCCCACGGGCGCGACGCGCGCGCAGAGCACACGACCACGTCGAAGTGCTCCACCAGTTCGACCAGCCACTCGATCGCTCCCGGAACCGGGCCGTCAAGGATGACGCTCGCGCCGCGCCACCCGGACGTGTACGCGTGCAGGACGCCGTCGAAGTCGATGCTGATCGTTGGCCGACGGCGGCGCTTCGGCGACTCCTTGAACACGATCGCAGTGATTACCATGAAGCCGGCTACGGCGACGCACGTGCCGACCACGTTGACCAGATTCACGGCCGCCCCCTTCTCCGGTGCCACCAATGGCGACAGAAGTGCCCGTCGAGGCACCGCCAAGGCAGCCAGCACAGCAGGCACCAGCCGGCGTCGCGCAGGGTCCAATTGCGCCCCTTCATTGCCTCAGTACCTGTCCCCGAACACGCCGCGCGCGATGGCATCTCCGACCTTCTTGACGAGCTCCTCTCTCCCTTCGCCGAGGACGCGCTTGTCCCACGCTTCGGCGACGATGCTGCGGAGCTTCTCGACGTTCTCCGGTTTCAAGAACTCCTCCTCGGCCAGCTTCCGCGCCACGTCGCTCGCAGCCGACGCGAAGATCCGCTGCAGGTCGCTGGGAGCGTTCCACGTGCCCTCCAGGAGCTTGCGGATCGCGCTCGTGACCAGCTGGTCGCGCTGCTCCGGCGCCAGGGCCTTGATGAGGGCCTCCTGCAAGAACTGCCGGACCATGTCCTCGTCCAGGATGAACTTGAACCCCTCGCTCGTCTTCACTGCGTCAGCCATGCGCGGACCTCCCTCTGCCGGGGATGTTGACCCTACCTGGCGTCCGTGTCACCCGCCGGCTGCCCGCCGGCCCCCTCGCGCCGAGCGGCCGAGGCGTCGGAGGCGGCGGCGCCGGTCAGCTGGCGGGGCGGGGCGAGGCCAGCGGTGGCCTGCTCGAGGAGGCGCTGGGTGTCGGCCTCCTGCTCGGTGTTGGCCTTGGCCAGCATGGCGTCGACGTCGCGCACCTGGAACACCTCGCCGGCCACGCTGGCGGCGGCGGTGCGCTGGTCGATGAGCCCGCCCGTCTTGGCGCCGGTGGCCACCTGGACCCGGATCAGGTCCTCGGCCGGGCTGCTGTTGAAGTACGGCCCCCACTTGAGCTCGATCACGCCGCCCTCGCCGAGCCGGTGGGGGACCGGCAGGCCGTCCTTGTCGCGGGCCGGCTCGATGTCCCAGGTGAACACGCCGACGCGCGGGTTGCCCTGCTCGTCGGGCGGCAGCTGGATCCGCTTCTCGGAGAACGTCTGGACGATGCGGATCACGATGGCGGCGGCGTCCTTCATGGCGCGGCCGTACTGGGCGCGCTTCTTATCGGCGCGCTGGATCATGGGGCGGAACATGAGCTTGATGGCCAAACTGGAGGCGGCGGCCGCGCCGACCTCCTTCGGGTCGACGAACACGTAGCCGGTGCGCCGGGAGATCCACTGCTCGAGCTTCCCGCAGAACTCCATGGCGGAGGCGAGGCCGGTGCCGGCCAGCTCGAGGAGCTCGGCCCTGCCCTTGTCCGACAGCTCGATGGTGTTGTCGGAGCCGGTGCGGACGGCGCCCATCTCCTTGGCCTTCGGGTCGTCGGCGATGACGATGGACGGGTCGACGGTGGCGAGCTCGCCCTTGTTGATCTGGCTCATCAGCCGGTCGAGGGCGTCGACCTGCTTCCAGGCGCCGTCGCAGTCGGGCAGGCCGTCCGGCTCGTCGTCGGCCGAAGTGTTCTGGACCCACACGCCGGGGAAGAACCCGAGGTCGTGCTTGACGGTCAGCTCGGGCACCGGGACCCACGCCCACGTGCGCGAGTCGTCCATCCGGATCGGGCGGTACGTGACGTCCTCCGACTCGGTCACGATCCGGCGGTGCACCACCTCGACCAGCCTGCGCGTCGGGTTTCCCTTGTCGTCTTGGTCGTCGACCTCCACCTTGGCGATGCGCCAGATCAGGAGCGCCCCCAGCTGGAGCGCGCGCCGGTTGCGCCACAGGGGGATCGCGAACCGCCGGTTGATGACCTCCATGTCGATGCGCCCGTCCCGCGCCGCGAACAGCGCCAGGACCGAGCCGACCGAGCCGCCGAGGTCGCGGGCGTAGCACCACTTCTGGTCCCAGCTCATCCGGTCGAACAGGGCGTGGAGCATGGCCTCCGACTGCGGGTCGCCCTGGACCGTCAGCTCGGGGGCCGCCTGCTCCGAGAACATCAGGTCCGTGTAGCCCTCGACGATGGTCGCGCAGGCCCCCGTCTCGATGGAGGGGCGCTTCTGCCGGGTGCTGAGGGCCACGTTCATCGGCATCGAGAACCCGCGCGGGACCGCCGCCGCCGGCGAGATGGTCTCGTAGTCGTCGGCCGTCATGCCCCACCAGTCGGTCTGCTGGTGGGCGTACTGCTCGCCGCGCCAGTGGGCCTCGTACCGCTCCAGCTGCTTCGAGTCCTCGTCGGCGCCGTAGGGCGGCTGGGCGTTCTTCTCCAGGTAGGTCCGCGCCATGGACGGGTCGAGCGTGTAGGACCCCAAGATCGGCTGGCCGGACGGCAAGATCGGCATGCGGACAGACTACCGGTGCAGCGCCGCGCGCAGCAAGCTACCCGGCGAGCTGGCGCCAGGCCCAGCGCAGGAGGCGCGCCAGCCAGCCGGCGCGGGGCGGGGGCGCGAGCTCGGCCGGGTCCACCACCTGGAGGTGCTCCTCACCGCCCGACCACCC
>Ga0207702_10000116_pt1 | contig 93184 bp, 153 predicted proteins | sample KBSCornC62_FD_184302 | JGI IMG/M metagenome (GOLD analysis project Ga0207702, IMG submission 184302) | Corn rhizosphere microbial communities from Kellogg Biological Station, Michigan, USA - KBS Corn C6-2 (SPAdes) (version 2) | ecosystem: Host-associated > Plants > Roots > Rhizosphere > Soil ...
CCGTCGAGGATGCCACACGTCTGCAGCGTCAACCACACGAGACCTTCGACAGGGAGTAGAACATGGGCGTCGCCACCGCACCCTTCCAAATCATCGCGGGTCCCGCGTTCGTCTTCGTCGCGGCCACCGGCACGGCATTCCCCGTGGTCAACGCTGGCTCGGCGGAATCCATTCCTTCGTGGACCTTCCTCGGTCGCACTTCGGGCGGCGTCGCGGTCAAGCACTCGCAGACGCTCAACCTGATCTCCACCGACCAGAACACCGGCCCCGTCAAGGCGATCCGCCACGCGGAGGGGTTGGACATCGAATTCTCGCTCATCGACCTGTCGCTGGAACGCTTCGCCGAAGCGCTCAACAGCGCGACGGTGACCGCGGAAGCTGGGCCGCCCGCGATCAAGAAGATGAACATCCACATGGGCCGCAACGTCGCGCAGTTCGCGATGGTGGTCCGCGGGGACTCCCCGTACGGCGCGTTCAACCTTCAGTACCAGGTGCCGATCGTCGTGCAGACGCAGCAGCCTCAGATCGACTTCAAGGAGGAGGCGCCGGCCATGTTCCACTGCACGTGGTCCGCGCTCGAGAACACCGCTGCCGCGACCGAGGCAGAACGCTTCGGCCAGATCGTAGCTCAGACCAGCTAGTCCCTCAGACAGAAGGAGGTGGGCATGGCTTCGGCGCAGCCCCTCAAGGAAGACCTGGAGGAACTTGCAGTACTGGCCCACGCCGCACGAGGCGAGGTCAAGAAGCTCGGCGCGCAGACGCGGCGCACCGCCAAGTCGCTTGCACGGCTCGATGACGTGTTGAAACGTCACGGCATCGGTCTGCAGGTACAGATCGACATCAACACAGCCCCAGGAGGCACAGAAGATGACTGATACACCCGTTGAGCCGCAGGCCGCGCAGACGCCTGACTACGTGATCGAGCTCACCACCGAGGTCGAGCCCGCAAAGACGTTCACCGTGGACGGCGAGGAGTACAAGCTCCTCGGGTTCGAGCACCTGAGCGCCGACGCTGAGGCGAAGCTGATGGGCAACCTGGCTCGTTTCGAGCGTACCCAGCTCCAGCTCCAGCTCACGAACGACGACAAGGAGGCAACCACGCTCGCGAAACGCCTCCGTACCCGCAGGATCACGCTCCTGACAGAACTTACTACCCTGCCCACCGAGGTGGCAGAGAGGCTGCCGCTGCCCTCGCAGGTGAAGCTCGTCAGGGTCGCCCAGGAACTGGTGACCCCCGGTGCCGGCGAAGACGGAGAGTGACAAGACCGCACGACGTAAGGAGATCGAGGGCGCGTACCCCGCGCTCTCGTTTCACTACGGGCTGAGCTTCACCGAACTGGCGCGCATGCCACGCGCCATCATGCGCATCTACATCGACGCGCTGCCGGAACTGATCGCGACGCAGCAGCTCCGCTTCATCGAGGCGATCTCGTACCCCCACCTCTCCGAGGACAGTGACCGCGACGCCATCGTGCGCCGCCTTCGCCGTCACATCGGGGAGGGCGACCCCGCCGTACCCACGCCTCAGACGATGGACGAGGCCAAGAACATGGCGATGGCCGCTGGCATCAGCTTCACCGTCGTAGACAAAGATGGTCAAGAGGTGACGCCCGATGCGTAGGGGCGTCATCTACGGACTGTGCGACCCCGACACGCTCGAGCTGCGGTACGTTGGGAAGACCACGCGCGATCCTGCGGTCCGGTTGAAAGGGCACCTGATGGATTCGCGGCGAGGGCCAACTCACCTCCATCGCTGGATCCGCCAGCTTGGACGGCGGGGGTTGAAGCCGTCGCTGCTCGTACTCGAGCGCACGTCGAGTGAGAAGGTCGTGCTCGATGAGGCTGAGCGACGCTGGATCCGCGAGATGCGGGGGGCGGGTGCACGACTCTGCAATCTGACGGACGGCGGGGATGGATTCTCAGCCGGTCATGAGGTAAGCGCAGTGACGCGGGAGAAAATCTCAAAGGTGATGCGTGGTAAGAAAAAGTCACCTGAGCATCGAGCGAGGATTGCCGCGACTCTAACTGGTCGAAAGCGCGGTCCTCTTTCAGAGGAGACGAAGCGAAAGGTAGGGGCTGCCATCAAGGCTGGTGGCTTCAAACATCGTCCTAGCTGTACCTGTCAGTTCTGCTTGAATCATCGTCCTCGAAAGAAAGAGGAGGTGATCTAACACCGTGCCAGAGTTGGGGAAGATGTCGGTCCTCATTGCCGGGGACGCCGCGCCACTCGACGCAGAGATTCTGAAGGCAGAGCGCCGCGTCGCGCAGGGCGCGGACCGGATGAAGTCGAGCCTTGCGGGCGTCGACTCGATGTTCGTGAGCATCGCGGACTCAGCCGACAAGATGACCACGAGCATCACCGCCGGCTTCGAGCGGGTCACCACCATCAGTGGCAGACTCCGTGAGCAGCAGGGTCTCGTCGCGTCCGCCTACGACCGCACCGCAGAGTCCGCGAAGGCCGCCGGCGACGCGGGCGTCCGTGCCGGTGAGGAGGCGACCGCCGGGGCACGCGACACCGCTGCGGCGCAGAAGGATGTGCAAGCGCAGTACGAGCGAACGGGCGCGGCCGCACGTGCGTCAGCTGACGTGCAGGCGCGCGGCGCAGCCGCCGCAGCCGCCAGCGCCTCGAGCGCGGGCCGCGCCGCAGAGAGTGCGGCGAAGCGAGGCGAGCTAGCGTTCGGCGCGAGCGCCTCCGCAATGACCAAGTGGGGCGGACGAATCTCACTCGGCCTCGCCGGCGGTATCGTCGGCGCCACGGCCCTCGCCGTCAAGTTCCAGAGCCTGACCACCCTCCTGAACACCCAGGCGGGCGCCAGCGTCAAGCACGTCGAACAGCTCTCGCAGGGCATGCTCAAGATGTCGTATGAGGTGGGGCAGACGCCGAACCACCTCGCCGAAGCGATGTACCACGTCGTGTCGGCGATGAACAAGGTTCTGCCCCCAACCCAGCAGGTCTCGAAGGAGCTCGAAGTGCTGCGGGCCGCAGCCAAGGGCGCCGCCATCGGGCACGCGAACCTGGACGAAACCACCTACGCGCTCTCGTCTGCGATGATGTCGCTGGGTGCGGCGAACCATCACGCGTCAACGATGATGGGGTCGCTGAACGCCATCGTCGGCGTCGGCGACATGCGGATGCAGGAATTCGTCACCTCGCTTCGATCTGGGGTGATCCCCTCCGCCACCAACTTCGGGGTGTCGCTCAACTCGATGGGCGCCGCCCTCGCGTACCTGACCGACCGCGGCATGCCCGCCGTCGTCGCTGCCACGCGACTGCGCATGGCGATGACGATGATGGGTGCCCCGACAAAGCAGGCCGCAGGGCAGCTCGAAGCCCTCGGCATGTCGGCGGGCACGATCCACACTTCGACCACCGCGATGTCGGAAGCGCTCGAAAAGGCCGGTCTCCGCGTCACGACACTCGCCAAAGACATGCGCCAGCCGGACGGGATTCAGGTCGCACTCACCGACCTGGAGAACCACATGAAGGCCGCCGGCATGAACGCGGAATCCATGGGCGCCCTGCTCGCGCGGGCGTTCGGTGGGGCGCGGTCTGGCTCGGCGGTGATGACGCTCATCCAGCACACGGACCAGCTCAAGCAGACCTTCGAGGCCGTCAACAAGCAGCAGCACGCGTTCGGCCACGACTGGACGCGGACGCAGGAGACGCTGCAGTTCCAGTTCAAGCAGCTCGTCGCGGGTGCCGAGTCGCTCGGGGTGACCGTTGGGACGATGCTCATCCCACCCACCGAGAAACTGATCGGCGACCTGAAGCAGACCGCCGAATGGTTCGGTCACAACCACTCGGCGCTGCGCGCGCTCGAGATCGCAGTGGGCACGTTCGCCGCGGTAACGATCGGCTCCTACTTCACGTCGAAGATCAAGGAGGCCATCTCGATGATGAAGGAGTTTGGCTCCGTCGCCGCCGCGACCGGTAAGTGGATGATGGGTGGACCGTCACGCGTGGGCTCCGCAGCCGGCGGCGCCACGGCCGGCGTCGGCAGCGTCGGCGGGGCGGCCGCCAAAGCTGAGACGATGTTCGGGATCGGCGGGGCGCGCTCGGGCTTCGGCCTGCCGGGGTCGATGGCGAACCCGATCATCACCGCCGTCATGGACGGCCAGACCGCGGGACTTGGCTCGAACGCCGCCGGCGCCGGACGCTCCATCGAGCGTACCGCCGCGGGCGAGACCGTCAGCCAGGGCGGCGTAATCCTGCCGCCAGGCGTTCGCTCCACGGAGGCCACCATCGCGGGTGACGCCGGTGGCGTCGCAGGCGATACCGTAGCGGCGGGCGGCATCCTCGCCGCGCTGAAGGGCGGGCTTCCGAAGATCCTGGGGTCACTCGGGCGCGGTCTCGGGTTGGCTGGACTTGGTGTGCTCGGGGCGCAGGCGGCGGGTTCCATCGTGGGCGGCAAAGCTGGCGGGATCGTAAGCGGGGTGGGCCAGGGCGCGGCGGCGGGCGCGGGCATCGGCACGATGATCGAGCCCGGCATCGGCACCGCCATCGGCGCAGGGGTCGGCGCAGCGGGCGGCGCACTCATGTCGGTTCCGGGGTTGACGGGCGGGATTGGCAAAGCGTTCGGCGCGGTCAGCGACGAGATCAAACATCTCTTCGGACCGCAGCTCAAGGAACTGGGCCGCGCGGCCAGCGAAGTCTTCGGCGACATCGGGAAGGAAGTCGGCAAGCTGAGTCCCGTCTTCAAGCAGTTTGGGAAGGTGGCGGGCGAAGCGTTCCACGCCTTCATCTCGGTCGCTGGCACAGTCTTCAAAGCGCTCTTCACGGTGTTCGATACCGTGCTCGTAAAGACCCACTTCATCCAGAACATCTTCAAGTCGGTGTTCAGTGGCATCGCCGACATCATCAAGGGCTGGATCAAGGTCATGACCGGCGCCTTCGACATCATCGACGGGCTCTTCACCGGTAACTGGTCGAAGCTCTGGAAAGGCGTCAAGGAGGTGTTCAGCGGCGCGTGGGATGCCATCGTCGGCAACCTGAAGATCATCGGCGCCCCGTTCATCGCAGCCTTCAAGTCGTTCATCGAACCGGCCGCGCACATCTTCGTCACCTTCGTCGAAGACATCGTTAGTGAAGCAGCCAAGCTCCCGGGCGAACTGGTGAAACTCGTCAAGGAAGCGGCGACCGGCCTCACCGGCCTGGCGACGACGTTCTTCAATGACGCGTGGAAGCTCGGTCAGCAGGTGATCACCGGTCTCATCAAAGGCGTCACGAGCCTGCCCGGCGACCTCGTGAAAGCCGCCAAGGGCCTCGGCGAAACGATCATCAACGAAGCCGGTAACTTCCTCGGGATCAAATCGCCGTCGAAGCAGATGGAAAAGATGGGCGGCTCGGTCGTGGAAGGGTTCATCCACGGCATCGAACGCGCCCACCTCGAGTCCAAACTGAAGACGGTGTTCACCGGCGCGCTCGAGGGCGAGCTCGGCCGCCTCAAGACTGAATTCACTCAGTTTGAACGCGCCAGCAAGGTGTTCGGCGAAGGGGTTGCCCAGACCTTCGCGAACATGGCGACGGCGACGGGCGAAGGTCTCGAAGAGATGATGACCAACGTCAACGCGGCCTACAAGGCGCTCGGCTCGAAGACGCAGATCAGTTTCACGCTCTCGAAGGGCAAGGAAGGTGGCGGCAAGAAGGGTCACGCTGTCGGTGGGTTCGTCGGTCAGCAGGGTGAACGCGGCCGCGACACGGAGGTCATCGCGGTTGGCAGGGGCGAGGCGATCATCAACCACCACCAGATTCCTTACGTGCAGATGGGTCTCAAGGCCATCGGCATGCAGGGCGGCCTTCCCGAGCTCTACCAGCGCGTCACGACGCCGCACTCGGCGCCCGCCAAGTTCGCGCAGGGCGGCATAACTGGCGGCCCCGCGGAGCTCGCGGCGATGATCGCGGAGGCGAACAAGATCAACGCACAGCACTTCCCCTACGCCTGGGGCGGCGGGCACGGCACCGCCGGCGTCCCGTCTGTCGGCTCGGCGTCCAGCTCCGGCGGCCCACCGCAGCTCGGGTACGACTGCTCCGGCTCCGTGTCAGCGGTACTGCACGCGGGTCACCTACTCGGTCGGCCCGAGGTGTCGGGAGAACTCATGAACTGGGGCCTCCCCGGCCCCGGCGCAGTGACGGTCTACGCGAACCCGATCCACACCTTCATGTCCATCGACGGACGGTTCTTCGGGACGCACGGCGCCGACGGCGCCGGTTGGTACGCGGGCTCCGCGCTCCCTGGCTTCGTCCAGCGTCACGCGCCGGGCATCGGTCCGGGTAGTGGGTCCTTCGGCGTAAGCACCCCGACCGTCGCGGGCGGCCCGGCGGCGCTCAACAAGCTGGCGAACACGGCCCTCGGCGGCGTCGGCAAGAGCGCGAACGAAGCGCTCCAGAAGCTCATCTCCGAAGCTGGCGGCAAGGGTGGCGGGGGCGACTGGGGCACCATGCCCCACGGCAACATCATGAAGATCGCGGAATTCGCGTCCAAGGCGGACGGGGTACCGTGGGAACCGAACCTGGTGCGCACCCTCCTCTCGAAGGAGAGCGGCGGCGGACAGAACCTCGCGCCCCACAACTTCGGCGGCGAACTCGACCCCGCTGGTCCGTTCCAGGTCATCAGCTCCACCTTCAACTCGTTCGCGAAGCCCGGCCATCACAACCGGATGAACCCCGTGGACAACGCGCTCGCCGCGTTCGCGTACATCAAATCGCGGTACGGCACGATGCAGCGCCTAGCCCAGATGACCGGACTGCTCGGTGGCGGGTACAAGGGGTATGCCGGCGGGGGTCAGGCCGGTAGGGGAAAGACCGCACATGGCTCCCCCACGCACCAGGCAGCCATCTCACGCTCGAAGCAGCACCTCTCGAAGGGTAAGGGCAAGAACAAGTCAGGTGGTCACAGAAGCAAACCAAACACGTCTGTGAGGGCGCTGACGTCCCCGTTTAGCACCTACCCCGACGTGGAACACCTGCCCGAAGTCGCGTCGGGGCTTGAAAGCCAGCTCTCGATCCTCGATCAGCAGTACAGCTTGCTCGGCCAGATCGAGCAGGACCCGCACGGCGCGTTCATCCTGCCAGAAGACATGTCCTACCTGACGCCCACGTTCCCGCCGAACCTGCAGGTCGGGTGGGACACGATGCACGCGAAGCGGGTCAACGAAGAAGCTATCGCGGGCGCCGGCGAAGCGACACCGGAGATGACCCTACAGGGCCAGCTTCTGGACTGGATCACCTCGCAGGACACGCATCACCTCCTGACTGGGCCCGACATCGGCATCCTCAGCTCCACAATCATCGACGGCGAGCCACTCCACTCGGGGATGAACATCCTGCAGGCACAGTTCCTGAACCGGCAGTTCGAGGAAGGGTTCTTCAAGACCGAGGTGAAGACGTTCCAGAAGGCGATGAAGCGCATCTCCCTGGCGATCAGCGAACGTGAAAATCGCAAGAGCCTCGTGGAAGTGGTCATCGGGAGGGCACTCAGCAGGAAGAAGAAAATCGAAAAGCAGCTCGAACACCTGGCGATCGTTGCCGCGCGTCGTCGCGTCAGCAAAGCCAAGCACAAACTGTCCGCGTCCGAGGCGAAAGCGATGCGAGACGAGCTCATCTTCGACGCTGAGACGCACAAGGAAGCCGTCTCGGAAGCGATCATGTTCGAGAAACAGAAGCCCTCCAAGCAGCAGGACAAGGCGCTCCTGCACTCGCTGGAGGACGAATCGCACCGTATCTCCGGCGACATCCACCAGCTTCGGAGCCCGTCTACCTCGGTGTCATCCTCTAGGGAAGCCGTCACGACGGCCTACGAAAAACTGCTCGACACCCAACTGAAACAGTCGCTCAAACCGATCGACAGCGAGCTCACCACGCTCGGCGGAAGCACGACACGTGTCGGCACGGGCGGTGAGATCGGGAAGATCATCAAAGACATCCACGGTCTGTCCGAGGGCGCCGCCAAGTTCGACGGTGCGATCCTGCAGATCAACACCCAGAGCTTGCCGAGCCTCGCGCTCGACTTCCGCAACATCCAGGACGCCAGCGAAGCGCCCATCGCGCCCACGCTTCCGAAGTCTACGACCGGGGGCACCGAAAGCGAAAGGGAATCGCTGCTCAAGCCCGCGCTCGAAGAAAAGCTCCGTCTCGTAGAGCAAGAAAACCTCGTGCTCAAGGCGCAGGCGCCGGTCTTCAAAGAAATGGTGGGGGCGTTCGAGGCCGGCACGACCTACGTACCCCGCACCGGACAGGCGCTCGTCCACGAGGGAGAGGCGATCATTCCGAGGTCGCTCAACCCGTTCGTCGGGGGCAGCATGGGCGCGGGTGGGACGCCCGAGATTCACCTGCACGGTGACTTGGCCGACTTTACGACACGGGTAGAGTCAGTAGTTGATGGTAAGAAGCGCGACATCACGACCTACGTGAACAAGTCACTCGCGCGTAACGCGCAGTCCAGAAGGCTGTTGCCCGTATGACAATCCTCGCCGAGCGCATCACCATCAACCCCTACACGGAGTCGAACGAAAACGAACCGCTCGAGCTGAGCGCGTGGCGCGGCGGGCAGGGCGTCTTCCTCGACGGCGCGACGTACGAGCCCGCGCCCGAGGACGTCCACCTCGCCAAGTCGGTTGACACCGAGGGCGCGACCGCGTTCGGGCGCAGCGTGCCCGAGCGGCCGAGTCCCGTCATCAAGGTGCGGGTCATCGAGCCCACCGACCCCGAAGCGACCAACTACGTGTGGAACCCGCAGGTTGCAGAACCTCCGAACTCGACGGGCGGGTCGATCTTTGGCACCGGCGCGGTGACGGTCGTGCAGGAAGAAGTGCACGACCTCAACGGCTTCGACTTCGCCGTCCTCGCGGCGTCGAACGGTGTCGCTGCGGGGCAGGGAGTCATCTGGGGTGGTCCTGGCTTCAACGGTGAAGGCAACGTCGGGACAACTGACAGCTTCCCGCTCCCGAAGACGAACGCGCCCTACACCGCCGGCGCCTGGATGAAGGGGGCGGCCGGAGGTGAGATGGTCAACCTCGCCGTCATCGAACTGTTCAACCTCGTGCAGAACCCCTCCTTCGAGCACGACACGCTGGGCGCAGAACCGTTCGGGTGGGCGCACGCCAGCACCGGCACGTTCACGTTCGAAGAATTCAAGGTGCGCGCCGAACACGGCGTGTCGGGGCTGAACTCACTCCACGCCAAGGGCATAGCGGGCGCGGGCTCCACGTTCACCGCCGAAACGTTCACCGCGCCGTGCACCCCCTTCTCGACCTACTCGGCGCAGGTCACCGTCTCAAACAACGTCGGAAGCTTGACCAACCTCAAGGTTCAGTTGAGCATCCAGTTCCTGCGCAGTGGCAAAGTGGAAGCGACCGTCTCAGGGTCCAAGGTCACCCTGAGTGGCACGGGTTCCCCCGCCCAGACCCTGACGCTCGAAAACGTCGTGCCGGCGTTCAGGTTCTACAACGAAGTTCGCCTCGTCCTCACGTACTTCAACGAAGAAGCCGCCTCGCACGTGATGGACATGAACATCGACAACGCGCTGCTCTGCCACGGTCCGCTCCCCGTTCCCGGCCCCGTCGCGAACTACGTCCTCAACCCGAGCTTCGAGTACGACACGACCGGTGGCTCACCTGCACTCTGGAGCGCGCTCTACGCGAACGTACCGGCCTCCAAAGTTGTCGAAGGCACGGGCGGCATCGTCGGGAACAAGTGCCTCAAGATCGTCACGAACTCCACGGCCGTCAACGAAGGTAACGGCGTCAGCTGCACCACCGCGAAACCGAAAGTGGGCGACACCTTCCGAGGGTCCATCTGGCTGAAGGGTAACGCGGGTGGCGAGAAAGTCAGCCTCATCGTCGGGACGGGTGCCGGCGCGGTCGCGTCTTCGTCGCTCACGCTTACCACGACCTGGACCCGCTATGAACTGACCTTCACCGTGACCACCGTTGAACAGGAAGCGCAGAACCGGGTGATCATCGCGGTGCGGACGAACGGCACGGAAACTTGGACGTGGTTCACGGACGGCGCGATGATCGCGCGGTCCTCCGGCGCGGTGCCGTACGTTGACGGCGACTCGCAGGGGTTCGTGTGGGAAGGCGTGGCGGGACAGAGTGTTACCATCCCGACCCCTTACTTCGACGGCGACTCGCTCGAACCGTCGGCGGTGACGAACTACGTCAGCAACCCCTCGTTCGAGTACGACACCGTCGGCGGCGTCCCCGCGACGTGGAGCACCACGCTTCCGGGGTGGTTCCTGAACGCGGGCGCCACACTGACGGTGAGGGGCACGAGCTTCGGAGGGAACCAGAGTGGCGTCCAGCACCTCGAAGTTGTCACTACCAACGCGCTCGCGTTTGAGGGAACGGTGTTCAACATGGGCCTGCTGCCGGCGGGGGTGTACACCTTCTCGGTCTACCTAAAGGGCAACGCGGGCGGCGAGAAAATCCAGCTCTGCGCAGGGCAGGGGAACGCCACGAACACGATCACCGCGTTCACCCTCACCAACGGGTACGTGCGCTACACCACGACCTTCACCACCGATGGCACCAAAGTCTGCTACTGTGGCGTCCGCACCGCGACCGCTGCCGCGGTGACGATGTTCATGGACGCAGCGCAGGTCACCGCCGGTGAACCGGCGACTCCGCCTGAATACGCTGACGGCGACATCACGGGCAACCAGTGGTCTGGCGTGCGGGGTCAGAGTGAGTCGCTCGTGGACGGCGGGTCCGCGTATGAATGGCTCGAAGCGCCGGGCAGGTCGTTCAGTTGGAAGGGTGCGAAGGTGCTGGAAACGCTCTCCACGACCTGGCGTTGGTACACCGTTAGCCGCAACTGGGGCACCGGACCGCGCGGCGCGGTGATCTCGTATAACTCCAACGCCACGACGCAGTCGTGGTTCACGACGGGCGCCGCGCTCGTGCAGCTCCCCGAACTTGCTGAGTACTTCGACGGGACGTGGCCTGGCTGTCACTGGGAAGGTCCGCCGAACGTCTCATCCTCGTTCCGCCCCGGCCCGGGCGGCCCGCGCCGCGACGCGATCATGGCCGACATCGAGCGAACGGTGGCTGCGGTTAGCCGCAACCACTCCGGCACCCTACGGCGCACACTCGTCGGCGGCCACCAGATCACCTTCGACCTACTCAACGCCCAACTCACCTGGGACGAGCAGCAGTTCGCGGCTGGGGGAGTGGCAGCTGGCACGATCCGGTTCACCTCGCAGCCGTACGGCCGCTCGCCGGAGTTCGCCCCACACGTGGACGAACTGACCTTCGGGCGGCCCCAGGACTACTTCATGCAGAAGGGGTTGTTCACCGACTTCGCGTTCACGAATCACCTCAGGGTCACGGCGAAAACCGGTGAAGAACACGTCGCGGTCTACAAGGCCAGCCGCTACCCGTACTTCGCCGCCGAGGTCGAGACCCAGTGGGAAGTCGGGTCCGTGGTCAGCGGCACCAAGTACGGGTGCATCCTCGCGTGGCAGAACGAAAGCAACTACATCGAGGGCTACCTCACCGACAACGGCACGAACTCCACGCTCAAGATCGACGCGGTGATCGAAGGCGTGCGCCAGAAAATCAGGGAAACCAACCTCGCAGCGCGCGTCACCGTCGGGCAGAAGTTCACCCTCCGTTTCGTGAGTGAGAACAACGCGCTCCTGCTCGTCTACTTCCCCGCCTGGCAGGAAGAAAACGCGTGGAAAGAAAACCCGACCGCGGCGGCGTACTCCGAAGAAGCGGGCGTCCTCAACTGGAACGTCTTCATGCCCACGCTCTGCGGGTGGTCGCTCAACGCAAACGGGTCCAGCACCTTCACGATGCAACGATTCAAGGTCTCGCCGTACGTCTTTCAGGGACGTGAAGAACTCGGCGCGGTCGAAGCGTTCATCACAGGGGTACCCGGCACGGCGCCCGCGCTCGGCCGCGTGGTCGTGACCGAGGAAACCGGCAACAGCCAGTGGTGGTGGTCCTGGGGCCAGCAACTGGTCGAAGTGCCACAAGAATGGCTTTTCAGGTCACTCTGGCTCGGCGGGAAAGGCTTGCTCCAGACCGAACTGTTCGGAGCGCTGGCTGACGGAAGCACGAGCCGCTTCGTCGAACTGAACTTCTCACCGCCGACCGGCGCGAGCGGCGCGAAACAGCGCTTCAACTACGTGAACGAAGTCAAGATCACGGAGAAGCCCGTCGCAATCGGCGCTGGCACGCTGCCGCCCGGCACGTACCAGATCTTCATCCGCGCGTTTGAACCCACCACCAACCACGCGAAGGCGACGATCAACATCGACTGGGGACCGGGTGACGGCCGAGCCCACACCAGCAACGAAGCGGTCCAGCTGCCGGGACGCGGCGACTACTACCTGCTCAACCTCGGCCAGGTCACGATCCCGGAAAAGGTGCCCGGCTGGGGCGGCCACGCCGCGAGTGGACACGGCACGATCACCCTCCTCGCCGGGGGTACGTACACCGCGGCGGGCCCGAACACGCTCGCGGGCCACGACGTCGTTTACTTCGACGGCGCCGGCATCGCGATTCCGGTGTCTGAGGGCGGGGGCCGGGCAGAAGGAATCGTCGCACTCTCCCCCGACGTGAACGTGTACACCTTCGAGGACTTCCACCAGGACACCAACAAAGCGCTGCTGAACGGGCTCGTGCCCTCCATCAACGGGCAGAACGTGATCCCCGGCGGGAAATGGGAAACCTCAGGCGCCACGACCGACTTCGAAGTTAGCAAGTCAGGTGAAGAAGCGAACCTCGTCAGGGCGGTGGGCACCGATGCCGGTAAATACCGGTTCGGCAAGATGGTCAGCACGTACCTCGAAAAACTGGGGATCGTCCAGTGCGACATCGGGATCTTCTCGCCCGCCGGTACCGGCATCAAGATGGGGGTCATGTTCGACTGGACCTCGGAAGAAAACTGGATCGGATTCGTGTACAACTCCACGACCGAACAGTGGGAAATCATCCAGCACACCGCGCTGAAAGAAACGGTGCTTGCCGCGCAGAAAAGCGGCGTGGCCGGCGTGGCGTCGCCGATGAACGAACTTTGCACCGTGCGTGCAATCATCGACTCCGGCAAGCGGGCGTACCTGTGGGCGTGGCCCACCCTCTCGGGCTACCAAGGGCAGAGCGTCGTCTGCAAGGGGCTCGTCACGTCGGAACGCTCGGGCGTGCCCGGCATCTTGGAGAGCTGCTCGTCCACGAAACCGCGCAGCTACCAGAACTGGTGGGTGGGGCCGTTTGCGTCTGACGCCGCGATCCTCGGGGGCAGCTCGCTCGAGCTCGCGAGCAACCGGGTGTCGCGCGCAAGCTCCGTCGAAGTGCAGCCCGTCTCACGGTACGAAGGCGACTACCTGCGCGTGCCCGTCCTCACGAAAGCACGACAAGCTTCTCGCATCGTGATGAAGATGTGTCGGAACGATCCCACGACCCAGCCCGATGCGGGCACCCACGACGAGATCCGAATGCAGCTCAGCGTGACCCCGCGGTGGGCGAACATCCCCGAAACCTAGGAGACCGCGATGGCTAGCATGAGTCGCTACCTCGAGAAGAACCTGCTCGAACACGTCACCAACAAGAAAGCATTCACCTCGCCGAAAGCCTTCCTGGCGCTTTGCACCGTCGTCCCGACAAGTGCCAGCACGGGCAGCACGATCAGCGAGGCCACCTACACCGGCTACGCCCGCGTGGAAGTTCCAGCGGCCTCGTGGAACGCGGCGGTGGAAGGTGCACCCTCCACCATCAAGAACTCCGCGATCGTCAAATTCGCAGCCTGCACGGCGGGCAGCTCGACGATCGTAGCGGTGGCGCTCTGCGACGCGCTGACCCTGGGCAACATGCTCCTCTGGACGGCGGTGACGTCTTTCAGCATCAGCACGGTGAGCACTCCGGCGGAATGCGCCGTCGAAGCGCTCGAAATCAACTTCACCTAGTCTGGAGCTGAGCCGTGGCGCTCGTAGAAGAAGTCCCGCTACTCGATAACCTCAAACACGCCGAAACGACGTGGTTGGAAAAAGGTAACTGGGCGAAGATGACCTTCGCAGGCACGGCCTGCTCAGACTCGGAAAGCGGCGCCAGCTTCTCGAGCTTCGGTACTACCTCGGGCTCCTTCTGGAGCCTCAAAGAATTCACCGGCAACCAGGCCGTCTCATTCGTTCGGTCGCTCGGCGGCGACATCTCGGAACGGTTCTGGAGCCTCTGGATGTGCTTCGCGAACGCGACCCACAATGGGTACCGCGCGCAGTTCATCGACCAGACGACGGTGACCGAAGGCAAGGTGAAGATCTTCAAGGTCGTGGGCGGAGTCGAAACGCTGCTCATCGAATCCGCGGGGTTCACGCTCGAAGCGGGCGACCGCTTCGGGTTCCAGAAGATCGGCACCACGCTGAGCGCCTGGCGGCAGGCGAAAGGTACCGGCGCCTGGACGAAACTCACCGAAGTTGTCAACGCTGAATTCACGAAAGGCAACGTCGGGCTCGACGGCTCCGGCTCCGATCCGAACTTCACGGAATTCGCAGCCGGCGTCGAAGGTACCCGCAACTTCACAGCCTCGTTCTCGGGGACGTCGGGCGGCAGCGGCCTACTGCACGCGCCCCACCTAGTCTCGCCGGCGTTCAGTGGCGCCTCTGGCATGAGTGTCAGCAACATCTTCACGACCTCCGTCAAGGTCGAACGGCCCTCGCCCACGGTCACCGTCCGCTCGCGTGTGGATCCTCGCAAGCTGGCCCTCGCGATCACGGGGTCGACGGGCGCGGTGCACCGTTGGGGCGCCGACGAGGCCGAAGCCGAAAACGTGCCGATGGGCCTCAACTTCACCACGCAGATCCCGGGCGGGTTCGGGACGCTGAACTGCTCGCTCAACCGGCGACCCGACCTGAGCTACAGCGACCTGCAGATGTTCGCCCCCGTGCGGCTCTACGGTGGCGGGGGCTGGGTCACCGCCTTCGACGGCTACCTCTCCTCCACCCCGAGTGACCGCTCGACCAGCTACACGATCTCGCCGCAGGTCGTCGGGTGGTCCGCGTCCATGAAGGACGACAACAGCTTCCAGATGATCTACGTCGACCGGGACTTGACGAAATGGCACTCGGAAAGCGCGTCCTACAAGATCACGCTCATCAACGGCGGGTACAAGCCCGAAGGGTTCTCCTCCGCACCCGACACCGCCAACGGTCTGCCGTCGCTCATGCTTCAGATCAGCGACACGAACGCGGCGGGCAACCGTCCCCTCGCGCTCGCCGAATACGACGCCGGTGCCGGCAACCTCGTCGGGTCGATCTACCGTTCGTGGACCGCCACCGTCGCTGACGGGTCGGCGGGTGGCTGGAACTTCGAGACGCGGTCAAACGCGACGGACAGCGGAGCGACGGGCGAAGAAATTCACATGGCCGGTGCGTCGGGCGCCGCGCTCTGGACGCCCGGGGTGGCACGCCGCTACATCCAGTTCCTCTACTGGGCGCAGAACTTCGAAGCGGGCGGCCTGACGGGCAGCGGCAAAACGTACATCGGGCGCGCCGAGAACGTGGCGGTCTACGGGCCGCACGGCCTCACGCGGCAGGGCACGGAACCCGGCGGGTTCCACGGCCACCAGATCATCGAAGATATCATCAAACGCGCCGCGCCGAAGCTCACCGCAAACGGCATCTGGCAAGACTCCTTCATCATCCCTCAGATGGCGTTCGCGACGCCGACGACCGCGGACGCGGCGGTGGCGGAAGTGAACACGTACTACTTCTTTGACTCGGGGGTCTACGAGAACCGCAACTTCTTCTGGCGCCCACCCGGTACGGGACGGCAGTGGAACCTCCGGGTGAAGGACGGCGTCACCCCGACGGACCAGGGCAACAAGATCGAGACCGCGTTCAACGGCGTGATCGTGCAGTACACCGACGTGGCGGGCGTCCAGCAGACGGTGGGGCCACCCGGCTCGGGCGCGCCGGTCACCTCCACGGCGCTGCAAGACCTGTCGAGCTCGAACCCCTGCAACGCGTTCGGGCGGAAGCGGTGGGCGCTCCTGCAGATGAGTAGCGTGACGACCTCGGTGGGCGCGGTTGAAACGGGCAAGATCTTCCTCGAAGTGAACAACAACCGGCCCACCGCCGGCACCGCGACGGTGACGGGTTGGGCGACCGACAGTAACGGCAACGAATGGCCGTCGTGGATGATCCGTGGGGGCGACACCATCGTCTTCACCGACGCGTCGAATCCTACCCCGCACTACGTGCTCAGCACGAGCTACGACCACGAAAGTCTCACGTTGACCGCGGCGCTGGACGCCCCGCCGAACCGCCTCGAATGGCTGCTCAACCGACTGCAGGTCGTGATCGCGCCCCTTGGTATCGGGTAAGCTATCACCGTATGACGTCGAAGATTCCGAAGCGGCATGATGAATGAGGCGACGGTGGCGGCCGCTCCTCCGGGACGCCTTCTTGATCGGGCTGGCGCTGGCTATCCTGTACGATCAGGTCGTCATCGCAAGGGAGGCGCAAGCGATCCTCATCTTCTTGGTGCTCTTCCTCTTCGGGTCGGTACCCGCCCTGCGGGGCGACAGCAAACCGGGCGAGTACGGGACGTTCGCGCGGTTCGTGATGTTCATGCTCGGGGTCGCAGTTCCCGAGAAGGAGCTAGAGGAAGAGGAGTCAGACACACACTCGGACACCGATGGCCCAACCTCGTCGGGCTCACCGTCATCTGCGCGTTCGGGGCACTCGCCGCCGAAGCACTAGCAGCGGTGCACTGATGCCCTACCCCGTTCACCACCAGACGAGGTTCCGACTCTTCCTCATCTTCGCGCTCGTCGTGTCGATGGGTCTCAGCGGTATCGCGTGGACGAAGAGCGAAGAACGAAGCGGACACACCTGTCAGGTCATCTCCGTCGTGGCAGCGATCGGCGCCGACACCGTCGCGCACAACGTTCAAGCTAACAAGGTGATCCTCCCCCGCATCGACTTTCCCGGGCTGAGCCACGCCGAACTGGTGAAGCTCTCTGCGGAGAACACCGCACGTGAACAGCGTAATCAGCGCAAGCTTGAAGCCGTAGCTAAGGCCACCTGTTGAGGTTCAGGACCTTCATCATCTTCGCAGTTGCGATCCTCGCGCTGCTCGGCGGTTACACGTTCGCCAAGCTCGAAGGTCAGACGGCGTCAAACCACCAGCAGATCGTCCAGCACAGCGAAGACAACTGCAAGCTCAAGCTCTACGACCTAGCGTCGGGGTACGAGCAGCAAGCACGGCTCCGACGGACCAACCCACGTGAGGCGGCCGTCCTCGCTGGCGCGTTGCGGGTCGTCCTGTCGATCCCATCCGCGAAGAACTGCGTCCCAGCGGTGCGGTTCGCGCTCGAACACTCCCACGGACACGGGCGCATCACTCGGTTGACGCCCGCGGTCGAACGTGAACTCGTCAGGCTGGCGGGCAGCACACCTCCCGCCGAAGGTCGTAGCCATCCGCCGCACGCAGGTCGGGGTGTGGGCGGGGGCCGCCGTCCAGCGCCGCGTCAGACACCTACGCCGTCACCGCCGCGTGAAGCTCCACCGAGTGTGACCGTGACGGTGCCTGTACCCACGCCCGCACCCGCCGAACCGCTCCGCGGTCACGGCAAAGCCAAAGCTCCGGTGCCGACACCTCCGCCGAAGGTCGAAGAACCGTCCATTACGACACCGTCCGTCGAAGTACCGCCCATCACGGTCGAAACTCCCGCCGTCAAGACGCCCTGCGTGCAGGTTGGGCCGGTCGCGGCCAACTGCAAGAAAGAAAACTAGGAGTCCATCAGATGAGCGCCATTCTCGGCGCTTCTCAGACACTCCGAGCTACTCGCTGGGGGAAACCCCTTCGGACTTGTTCATGGGCGCGAGAATGTCGTCTGTGCGCACTCTGACGGCACGCCCTCCCATGCTGTAACCGGAGATAGCCCCGCTCTTCACGAGGGGCCACGCCTCGTCGCTCCAGACGACACCCATAAACGCGGTGTTAGCTGGGAGGCAAGCCTTTCGGACGCCCTGCCCCGGAACGGTCAGCTCGACCTCGACCGGGTACGGCCAGACGACCTGCTCGACCACCTCGCCGATCACGTTGTCGGGGTCGTGCTGCTTGCGGATCCGGCGGTCGCCGGCCCGCGCGAAGTTCCAGATCGACTTCTGGAGGGTGGGCGCGGTGGCGAACTCGTCGTGCGCGTCCTTCTCCATCGGCGTGTACAACGGTCCGAACGTGTAGCGCTGCTCCTCGTCGGACTTCGTGAAGGCGATGGCGGCGGGCACCTCGTCCTCACCCGCGACCTCGGGGTCCGAGGCTGCGAGCGTGCGCATCTTCGTGAGCTCGGCCTCCACGTTCTCGAGTCGCTCCTCCAGCGTCTTCTTGACCCCGGCCTGTTTCTCGGCGGCGCTGCGCTGGCCGGCGGGTAGGTCGACGCCACCTCGTGCGCCTTTGAGGGCACCGCGCGCGGCGGCTTCGCCCTTGGGCACGGCGGTCAGCTTGCCGTCGATGATCGTGGCGAACGGCAGTTTGTACGACCCGAGATTTTTCGGGTCCCCACTCACGGCCATGAAGCCGCGGGCGTAAGCTTTCTGTTTCGCTGCGTCGTCGAGGTTGCCGCCCACGGCGGCGAGCATCTTCTTCCGCGCGTCGGCGCCGTCCCACGGCGTGTCGGGGTCGGCCTTGGGTAGACCGCTCTTCTCGATGGCGTCCTCAGCCTCCTCAGCGGCGAGCCGCTTGGCTAGCCGGGACTGGGGCGAAGAAATGCGCATCAGAGTGATTCTACTTCATTCCTCGTGGGCTGGGATGACACGCCCGTGTCCATCAGCGAAGAACACTTCGATGTAGATCCGTCGCCCGTACCAGTTCGGCTGAAACCGTACGGCCTCGGGAAACCGCTCCTTCATCTGGCGGATCGCGTCCTCAAACGCGTCGTACGGGATGTCGTGCGCGCGGCGGGCCACCCGTCCACTGTACCACTACCACGTAACGATTTTGTGCGCTTTGCCCTTGCGGGGTGCGCCGTGGACCTCGTCGTACCCGATGGCGAGGGACATGACCGAGTCCTGGATCACGTTGTCATCGGGCACCTGGTAGCCGCGCAGCTCGGAGTCGAGCTGCGGCCACGTGATGGCGCTGTAGTGGAGCGATGCTTTTTGGAACGCGATCTCGAGGTTCGAGATGATGCGCGCCTTCGACGGTACGGTTGTGGCGAACTTCGCGTCCTCGACCACCTTCTCGGGGAGGTCCAGGTTCTCGAGAACCGCCTCCCCTGGCCCGTTCTTCTCCACCTGCAGGCGCGAGCGCGGGTGCTGGCCGTACTCTGCCCACTGGAGTTCGATGCGCTTCTGCGTCAACGGGTAGGGCACGCCGCGTAGGCGCACGTAGTCCACGACTTGATGTGGGTTCGCGGCGAGGTCGATGACCGTCCCGACGGCCGCGTCCTTGTGGCGCCCGATGTCCCAGGCGACGGAGTACCAGTGGCCGAACTCCGCGACCTCAGCCCCGATCCCCCGGCAGCACAGGTCGAGGTGTTCGCGGCCAAACGTGAACTCGCCGCCGCCGTAGAGCGCGTCCTCCCAGGTGGTCGCGTACTCCTGGTGGAAGGCGGTGTCGGTCATGCCCTTCTTCTTCTCCGCGAGCCACTCCGCGTCGCGCCCCTTCCGGGTGAGGGCTCCCACGAAGAAGGCGACGCACTTCGTGTCGCCCGCCATCGACATCCGCCAGAACTGCGCGGGGTAGTTGTTTGGCCCCATGCCGGTCGTGATGATGTGGCAGGTCTTCGCCATCGACGGCTCGATGGCCTGCCACACCCGTTCGGGGTTCCCCATGCGGGCCCACTCGTCCACGTGCCCGTGCGTGGCGGTGTCCTCAACCGCGGTGTCCTCGTCGGCGGGGTAGGCGACCGCGCGGCGGGTGTCGTTCGGGCCGGCGTACAGCTCGAGTTCCGTCGTGGTCGTCTTCATCGGGAGCTGCATCCAGTCGGGCAGACGCTTGAGCCCGAAGGCGACGTTCTTCAGGAGCTGCTGCGCGGCCTTCTCTCGGCGGGAGAAGAGGTGCGCGCGGCCGTTCACGTCACGGAAGCGGATCACCCACGCGTCGAACGCGCAGCCCAGCGTCGTGAACCCGAGCTTGCGGGCCTTGAGCGCGAAGATGAAGTCGCGCGAAGCCATGCACTGAACGAACGCCTCCTGACCCTCCCAGAGGTCCTCGCCGAGCTTCTGCACCTGCCCGGTCTCGCCGTTGACGAAGTACCAGTACCGCAGGAACTCGCGGAAGCTGGTGGCGCACTTGACGACGGTGTTCAGCTTCTCCTTGTCGGCCTGAACCGTCTTGAAGTACTTCGGGTCAATCGGGATCGTGAGCTCGGCCACGAGCTAGCCCGCCGTGATGTACCGCTGCGCGTCCTCATCAACCACGTCCGCGTCGGTCACGTCCTCGACCACCTGCCCGGCCTCGCCCAAATTCACCGTGATGCTGGCGAAGGGCACGGCGCTGCCGCCACCCTCGCCCCCACCCTTGACCTGCTTCGGCGAGATGATCGGGTTGGACGCGGACATGATCGTCTCCGCCGCGCGCTGGATGACGTGCCAGTCGGGGCTGCCGTCGTCCTTTTCTGCTGCGAGCGCCTTGGTCAGCGCGGCGACGGCGAGGTCCGCCGCGTCGAGCAGGCTGCGGGTGACCTTGCGGATCGTGTCGCGCAGCTCGGTCATGCCGAGCTCGCGCAGTCGCTCGACCTCCTCCTTGTAGGCGTCTTCCCGCCGCCACTTCGCGACGACCTTCGCGTGGAAGCCCGTCGCCCTGACGATCTCCTTAGCTTCGAACCCCTGGGCGTCTAGGAGGGCAGCGACCCGCTGGTCCGCGGTCAGCGCGGTGGCGTCTTCGGGCACGGGCTCATCCCTGCGCGGCGGCCTTACCCGACGCGAGGTCGGCGTAGTGCTCCGGAGCCTCCCACACCATCCCGGGCAGGAGCGCCTCGGGGACGTCGGCGTAGATCGGGGTGAAGTTCGTGATCCCGAACTTGCGGTGGGCCGAGAGCCGCCACTGCTGCGGACGTGAGACGACCTTCTGGCCCGCCTGGATGTAAGTGCTGGTGGCGGGCAGGGCGCCGTTGGCGACGATCCAGCCCCGACCGTGCGGGAGGATCGCGGGCCGGTGGCCGTGCCCGAGCAGGATCAGGTCCGCCCCGCCGAGCATGGCGTTGTACTTCGGGCCGAGGTTCGAGACGCCGTACCACGGGATGCCGCCGTAGCCGCCGGTGCTCCACTTGAAGGACGATCCGTGCTCGAAGACGACCCGCTGCTCCGCGATCTCCTTGAAGCCGAAGAAGGTCGTCCAGTTCCGGATCTTGAGGCGACCCGTCTCGATGTCGTTCGCGAGGACGCGTTCCAGGAACGCGCCGGCGAGCCACGAGAAGGTGTCGACGTACGAGAGCTCGCCGAGTCCGGCGTCGCCGGCCTTGGAGGTGCCGCGGTCGTGGTTCCCGCCGACGAGGTCCACCTCGACCTCGGGGAAGATGGTGAGCTCCTGGCGGATCTGCCAGGCGAGCAGGTCGAAGCCCTCCACCATCTGGACGGTCACGACGTCCTCGATTTTGCGGTGCTGCGAGGGCCGCATGTTGGAGCCCTCCACCAGGTCGCCGAGGAAGATGTGGTGCAGGCGCTGCGTGTTGCGGCCCGACGCTTCGATGGCGTGGATCCGCTCGGTCGCCCGCCAGATCTGCGCGACCTGCGCGCGAGCCGTGGCGACGTCCTGCTCGTAGATGCCGCCGGTCTCCTCCATCGTCGTCTTCTGGCCGATGTGCCAGTCGCCGGTGACCAGAATGTCCTCGTGAACCGGGAGCGATTTGTCGGCGGGGGTCGGAGCGGCGAGCTCGGCAGGCTCGTAGGACGTCAGCGCGTCGCTGAGCACCTGCTCGTAGCGGCGCATCCGGTGCTCACCGGACAGGATCTTGCGGAGCTCCCGCTTGTTCGCCCGCTCGATGTCGCGGGCCTGCTCGTCGGCGACGACCTCATCCAGCGAACGGGGCGGCTGCCGCTTGGAGTCGTTGCTCGCCTTCTGGGCGCACGCCGGTGTGTGGTACACCTTGCGTGGGTTCTCGGTGTCGAACTCCTCCTCACACCCGTCCCGCTTGCAGGTGCGGTGGTAGATGGTTTTCTCTCGTTTGGACTGTTTCGACATCCGCTACCTCGATCTTACCCGCTTGGGGACGGCGCCACCAGGCCACTTCTTGTAGGCCAGGGTGCAGTTGTAATAGAACTCACGCGGCCCGATCTGCTCGAGCGGTGACGCGGGATCGCCGTCCAGCGCACGCCGTACGAACGATGAGATCCATCGTCCTGACGTGACGGGGCAGCACTTGCCGATCCAGGCGCTTGCCTGGTTGACGGAGTTGGTAGGCCAGGTCCAGTCGTCAGGGTAGCCCATCAGACGCGAGCACTCGCGCGCTGAGAGGAGACGAGGCTCGGCCCAGTGGACGAACCCGTGGATACCCCCGCCCGTCAGCACGTACCCCGGTCGGTCCGGGCGCACCTTGACGGGCCAGCTCCAGCCCTTGTAGCCGGGCTTGCCGGTCCCTTCGAAGTTCTCCACGAAGCTTTTTTCGAGCGTCGGAGGACGGAGGCCCGCGGCGAGCAGCGCTTCGGGCAGGCTCTGACCTGGCTTCCAGACGTCCCACACCTCTTTGATGACGGAGGCGGAGCGGCCGTGGTCGATGGTCACGTGCGCGTCGAAGTTGCCAGACGACGAGCGAAGTGGGGTGGCGTACGGCGAGAGGTCGGGCCTGCCGTCGGGTAGCGTGTCGTGCGTGGGGTACGGCTGCGGCTCCCACTGGAGTGTGCCGCCGATCAGATCCTCGATGGCGTCCGCGTAGGTGACGACCTTCCGTTCCTGAGGCTGGTCCACGCCGAACGGGATCCGGTGGAAGACGACGTAGAAGCGGTGCCGCATCTGCGCGTTGCCCACGGACGCGCCCGACATCAGGACGTGAGACAGGCTGTAGTGCGAGCCGGAGGTCTCGTTGAGCATGTCGCGCAGGTACTGCATGAGCCCGCGGCCCTGCGTGTAGGCGCCCTGCACGCTCTCGAAGCTGACGATCTGAGGGCCGGGACGCCCGTCGGAGCCGGTGCACTGACCGGCGTACTTGACGAGCTCCTTCATGCAGTTGTTGATGCTGGACTCGGGACCGCGCGCGTTGGATCCCTTCGCGCTGTTCAGTAGCGAGAAGCCCGAGCACGGCGGCGTGCCGCAGATGTAGGCGACGCCCTCCTGAGGCGTCCAGGCTTCGACCGGGTCGCCGGTCTCCTGCGCCCACCCGTCGCCGACGAGGTGCCGGTTCGCGTCGATGGCGGCGTCGCCGAAGCCGCCGGGCAGCGACACGCGGTGCTTCAACTCGAAGCCCGCCTGCACCGTGCCAAGCGTCCAGGCGCCGGCGAGACCTTGCACGTCAACGAACGGATGAGTCATGATATGGAAACCCCCACGAGAAGAATGCACCCACCGCTGTGGCCGCCGGGAAACGGGCCGCCCTCACAACACATGGTCTTGGGGTCGCCCATACCTACATCACAATCTACCCCGTAGAACTCAGCGAGTGTTTGCCGCGGCTTGACCGTCAGTTCTCCACGCTCGATGGCACCAAGCACGGCGAAGAGCCGCTCTTGCTGGAGACGGTCGGTCGCGATGTAGTTGTCCATCGGCGTCTTGTACGCGGGTGTCTTGCCGTCGTACCAGACCCCGTTACCGTCGCTGTCGCGGCAGACGTCGCTGGTGCGCGCCAGTTCGGGGTTGCGGACGCAGAAGCAGCAAGGTCGCTCACCCGACGGATGCCCAGGATACGGAATCCCACTCGCGGAGTGCGCGCAGCCGCTGCACGGGCGCTCGGATGCCGCGAGCTTCACGCCATCACCTGCGGGTGCGCCGCGGCGAAGTCGTCGCCGTGACCCTCGTACCCGAGGGCCTGCCGCTGTGCGTTCACGCGCTGCTTTTTCGCGAAGAGCGCGTCGAGTTCTTGGTCATCGACTCCTGCAACGTTCAGCAAATTGGCCACAAAGTGCAGGAGATCGACGCCCTCGCCGATGTACTCTTGAAGATCCGCGATCTCGCCGGCGCGCGAGCGCTCGGTCTGCCAGTTCTTCCAGCCGTTGACGTGGTGGAGCATCTCCATCGCCTCGTCTACGACCGCAAGGACGTTCATCCGAACGTACTCGACGCGGTCCTCACCAGTCAACTCGTGCGGGTCGACAGCGAAGGCTTCGACTTGAAGCCTCCGCTGCCGTGCGAGCAGGTCGCGCATGGCGGCCTAGAAGGGGGTGCCCGTCGGAGCGCCGCCTGCGGGGGGTGGCGGCGGAGGGGGAGCCGCGGCGGGGTTCGGGGGCGGGGGTGGGGTCTGCTGTGCGGTCGCAGCGGGAGCCGCAGGCGGGGGAGCTTGCTGCTGCACCGGCGCGGCGGGTGGCGGCGGCGCCTGCTCCTGCACCGGCGGAGGTGCCTGCTGCTGAACTGCGGGAGCAGCTGGCGGCTGGGCGACCTGCGGAGCGACCGGAGCGGCCTGCTGCGCGGCGGCCTGCGGCGCGCCCGGCTGTGACGGAAGCGAGACCAGCATGACCCCGCCAATGGGGAACTGGTTGCGGTCGTTGCCCTGCCACTGGCGCTTCTGGACCTTCATCTTGACGACGCGCCCGATGAGCGCTTTGGCGATGTCGTCCAGCCCGCCAGCGGACTGCATGATGAAGGCTTCCTCGATCCCGAAGCCCTTGAGGTTGCGGAAGAAGATCGACCGCGAGTTCTCGGTGAGGGTGAGCTGGCCGGCCATGACGGTCTTGCCAGCGTAGGGACCGCCGATTACCCGGTAGACGGGCATCAGCGCGTTCTTGTCCTGGCCGCGAACGGCGCAGCGGATCACCTCGAGCGTGTACTCGCCCTCCTCCAGGACGGTCACCTCGTCTTCCTTCTGGTACTGCTTGAATGCGTCTTGCAGGTTTACCGTTGTCATCCGGTGAGCTCCTTGAATAGTTGTGACAGGTTCGGATTCTGGATCACCGGACCGCCTAGACGATCGGTTCCGTCCTTTGCTACGATGGTCTGCGTTGGCTGCACGAGCAGGTTCCTTGTAGGTTGACCCTCAACTTCGTGCGTCACGTAAAGGTAGCCGACCGTGTCCATGTAGTAGGGCAGGGTCCGGCGAAGCGCGCCCTGAAGAAGTGGTTCGTACCGACCGGTGTCGCTGACCTGCGTGCCAACCGTAAAGATCGCGCAGTCGAGTGGATTGCTGTCAACGATCGTCAGGTCGCGGTACGACCGTACGAGTGCCTCAAGTCTACGAAGGACAACCCCCCAGTCTTGTGTCTGGAGCTGCTCCATGCCGGCGACCTGGTCGATGAGACGCTTCTGCGCCTCCATCAACGAGTCGAGCGCGACGGAGACGAACGGGTGCTGGCCCGACTGCAACCACTGGAACACCTGGGACAGGTCATCGAACTTCGAGATGACGACGATGCAGATGTCCCACGACCCGTCGGCGACGGGCGGCTGCTCCGTGTACGGGTTCCACACGACCTTGCGGCCGGGAAGGTACCGCGCCCTACCCTCGGCGTCGAGGATGAGAAGCGGCGTGGGGCCGGTACCTGCGAGTCGGCTCTTACCGACGCCGGCGTCCCCGTGGATCAGAATGGAGAGAGTCGGTCTCAACTTGACGAACTCTACCCGTCGGTTGTGGCAACATCGGCAGCATTCGTCAGAATGCTAAGAAAGCGTGTACGTCTTCACTCTGGAGCGTCAGCATACCGCTCAAGAGGATTACCTACAACGTAATCTGCTGCGATGAGAGCCTCATAGTCAGAGCCATCGTTGAGAAGTGGGCACAAATGAAAGAACTCACAATCCCATCGGCAGTCCCTCGTAGGGTTCGGGTACACCACCTCATGGTGCTGCTTCCCTTCCGCGAGTTCGCGTTCCGCCTGCAAGATCTCTTCCGCGATTCGTTGCACGTGCAACCAATGTACACGGAGCTCGTGCACGTTGTGGTTGACCTCCTCGCGACCGTAGAACGGTGGCTTCGCGCGAGCGGTTCGCTTGACCTTGCGCAGCATGTTGTAGAGCACGCCCTGCGCAGCCTCGCTCTCGCGACCTTCCTCACGCAACGCGAGGAACTCAACGAGATGCTCGGTCAAGAGCTGGGTGTCGATTTGCAACAGCGTGAGCGGTGTTGACAGGTCGCCCACCGTCTTGTGCTCTAGGGCCAACCGAATGTCGGCACGCTCCTCGTGGACCACGCGGGCGTCGAGCTTCGCGAGCAGGTTCACGCCGTCGATCAGTGGGGCTTCGCGCCGACCCTCGCTCGCAACCACGCGGAACCCGATGTCGCAACCTTCTTCCTCGAGCCACTGCAGGTAACCTTCCAGCATGGCTTGACAGAGGTCGGCCTCCTTGGCGATGTCGGTGGCGTGCATGGGAAACTTCGCGAGGTCCATGTCGACCGTTTCACGCAGCTTGGCGAGTGGGTCGCCGCGTTTGTCTACGCCGTACAGGGCCTCCAGGCACTCGTGTACGCGGCTGCCGATGCTGAGTGGCTTGTTGAACTCGACGTCCGCGCGGCGCAGGCCGCGGTAGTGGCTAAGCCACCAGTGCCGCTTGCACCGGCGCCAGAGCTTCATCTCACTGTTGGTGAGGAGCTTCGTCATGAGCGCTTGATCGGGAGTGCGCGACTGTCGCGTCTGACCACGAGCGCCCACCAGCAGAGCGCCGTGCAGGCCGTCGTCACCGCCGACCACGCAAAGCCCATCCACACGTAGTTCGCGAGGAACGCCGACAGGACGATGGCCGTCGGGAGCGACGACGAGAGCGGCATCTGTGTCCGCTTGACGACGGCGGGTACGAGCGAAACCGCGAAGATGCCCGACCCGACCGCGAAGATGAGGTCGTGGACGTTCACGACCCGCCGCGGTTTCCGCGCCGAGTGCGCTTGCTGCTCTCAGACTTGTGGCCGTCGCCGTTGAAGGTCCACTTGAAGCAGAAGTTCGCGGCCTTGTGGAAGACCACGACGCCCTCGGGACGCTTGAACCCAGGTGCGGCGACGGACCCACTCTGCGAGAGGGCGAGGCCGATCTCTTCGACGGTGGGCGAGTGGAAGTTGTCGAGTTCGCCGAGCACCGGCACGACGCCACAGCACGCGGGGCGCTCCTCGCTCCAGCGGGAGGTGTTGAAGAGGGAGAAGCGGCGCTCGTGGAGGTCGTAGGCGCGGTTGATCCCCACGCCCCACCACTCGCCGAAGTGCACGCCCGGGCCGAGCTCCGCGAGCTCCGTTGCGTGTTGCGAAACCCACAACGCGAACCCGTAGTTGTCGTCGCCGGGAACGATGATCCGCGTCCGCGACTGCGCGTAGACGAGGTACGAGTCTATCTCGCCCTCCTCCGGGTAGGGACGCGCGAGGGTGACGAGAGTTCCAAGCGGGTGTGTGCCCTCCTGCACCTTGTCCAGCTTTTCTACCCCTACCGCCGCGTTCGTGCCGTCGATCTTCTCGGTGATCGTGAGGCCACGGTGGAGGCGGGGGATTTTCGGAAAGCCTTGAAACTCAGGAGCCATGGATCGCAGCCTCGGTTAGTGGGTGGACGGCGCCTGGCACACGGTCGCCGTAGTGGGTGTCGTCTTCGTCGGCGACGAGGGTCAAGATACGCGACCCGCCGTCGTGTGGACGGCGGGACAGGGTGCGCTTCGAGTCCGCCATCTCGAGCTTGTGCAAGAGGGTGAGCAGGTTTCGACGGGAGACGTGAACCGTCACCTCGTCGTCTGTCACCGTCATTCTCACGTCAGCTCCACTCCCTCGGCGAGGATTTCCTGCAGCGCTGCGTATCCGGCGGTATCGGTCGCCGAGTCGCGGTGGTACCCCTCCGCCATGCGCATCTGCTTGAGGATGACCATCATCGCGCACACGTCGTTGACCGTCAGGTCAACCTTCAAGCGGTCGCCCAGGTAGGCGGTCCACCCCTTCGCGATGCGCTCGAAGTTCTTGATCGGGGGGCCGTAGTGCTGCAACCGCTCACCGCGGATGAGCTTGTACGCCTCGCTCAGGATGTCGCTTCCGTCTGGACTGCTTGTTTGATCCACTCCGTCACCTCCTTCCAGTCATTGAATGTTCGTAGGTTGGGACGTACTGCATCCTCAGGGAGGATACCCACGTCCGAGTTCCACGTCCGGCACGGGACCCAGACGGTTGCGTCGCTGGCGTCTGCGATCTCGCGGGCGTTTTCGGCGCGGTCCTCGATGAAGGCGATGCAGTCGGTCGCGTACTGCGACTTCTCCTCGCCGGATGCGTGGATGACGGCGTGGGGGTTGAGCTTGTGGTAGGCGAGCCAGCGCAGCGTGACGTGCGCCACGTCGAGTGGGCGGTGGGTAACGTACACGATCCGCACGTCCTGTTCCAAACGGCGCATGGCCTTGATCGCGCCGGGGTACGGAGGCGCCGCCTCGAAGACCTGTCGGCGGCCGGGGCCCCAGATCCACTCCCACGCCTCGTGACCAACGAGCTCCGCGGTGTGATTCCAATACTGTGCGTCATCCGCTACGGTTACGTCCACGCCGCGCAACTTCAACAGCGTCCGTGCCGCGAGGTCGAATGGGTACAGGACTCCGTCGATGTCGACGCCGACCTTCGGCTTCCGCGAGCGACGGTGCGCGTTGTGTGCGACCGGACCTACTTGGTAAGCCATCTGCGAAGCACCTCCTCATCGCGGCAGATTTCCTCGAGACGTTCCTCCTTGTCCTCGCCGACGAGGAGGACGTGCTCCTCGATGGTGTTGACGGCGACGATGTCGGTACGCTGGACCTCACGGGTCTGCCCCTTGCGGTAGACTCGGTCCTCGGCCTGCCTGTTCTTCACCAACGAGAACGACCTCTGCAGGAAGACGACGTGCCGCGCGGCTGTCAGGGTCAACCCCTCGCCGCCGGCGCCGAGCGTGGCGAGAATGACCCTGAGGTTGCCCGCCTGGAAGTCTTGGACGGATCGCTGACGCTCGAAGTCCTGCTGCGCGCCGGTGATCAGGCCGAACGGAACCTTGTGCTTCTCGAGGCGCTTGGCCGCGAGTTCGATGAGCTGCCGCGACTCGGCGAAGACGACGACCTGTTCTTCGGGTCCGACGTCCTCCAAGAACTCATCGAGCGCGTCGAGCTTCGCGCTCGGCTCGGAGAGCTTCATGTCCACCCCGTTCTCGACCTCTCCGTACGCGGCCGCGAGCTGAATGAGTCGCGTCATGCGTGTCAGCGGGTTGGTGGCCATCAGGACGCCGGAGTCAAGCTCGGCGAGAAGCTCCTTGCGAAGTTGTTCATAGGCCTTGCGCTGCTTCGGCACCAGTTCGACGTGACGCACCTGCGGAGGTAGCTTGTCGAGCAGGTCGGGCACGACGATCTTCGTCGGACGCCGGAGGAAGCGCGGATCGAGGATTCGCAGGAACTCGTCGCGGTTCTCGCCGCGGATCCCCGTCACTTGCATGAACCCGAAGTTGCTCCACGACTGCAACGCGTAGCGGTCCACGAACTGCGTGCGTGACGGCCACTCGCGGGGTTCGAGCATGTGCATGATTGCCCAGGTGTCCTCGGGCGAGTTCGCGAGCGGGGTGCCGGTCAGCGCGAAGCGGAACTCGCACTTCCGCGCGATGGCCCACGCGGCGCGGGTCTGCTTCGATTTAGGGTCCTTCGCGCGGTGCGCCTCGTCAGCGACGAACGAACGGAGCGGCATGAGGTTGAGCTCCTTGTCCGTTTTCTCGTCTTCGCTGAGGCGGATGAACCCGTAGCCCGCGAGGCGGGTGTGGCTGCGGAGCCCCTCCCAGTTGAACACGTACACGTCGGCGGGCTCGGCGAGGAGCTTGCGGCGCGCGGCGGCGCCACCGCGAATGACGGTCACCTTGCGATGTGGCGCCCAGAGGTCGAACTCCTCCCACCACGTGGCCTTCATCGAGTTCGGGCAGACAACGACCGCCGGGTACGGGTCCTTCCCTTCGGCGGCGAGCATCTCGAGCGCGATGATCGTCTGCACCGTCTTGCCGGAACCCATTCCGTCACAGAGCGCTGCGCGGCGCGCGGTGGCGAGAAACCGCACGCCGGCGCGCTGCCGCGGCTCAAGATCCCAATCCGCCTCCACGAGTTTCCCGCGGAACGTGTCGCCAGTTTTCGGAAGCGTGGCGGGCACTACGCCCGCGGGCAGCTCAGCGTCCTCAGCTTCGCGCAGGACGAGACACGGCGACACGCGGCCGTCGAGCTCGCCCTGCGCCCACGTGACGAGCTGCTCCCCGATCTGAAGTAGGTCGCCGAACACGCCGCGAAGCTGCATGCACGCGGCCCACGACAACGGACACCACCACACTTTCGTGGCGTCGTCCCACTTCGCGCCGGGCACCTGCTTCACAAGTTCACGTTCGCGATACTCGGAGTGGATGACGATCCGGTCGTCGCCCCAACGCTCTACATACGGCACGTCGCGTCTCCTAGGACGGTGGACGGCGAGGGCTTGGGCACGGATCGGACCATACTCAGCTCGCGCCGCCGCTCGCGGAATCCAGACGGTGTCGAAGCTCGGTGAGGTCGATGTAGCCGTGCTTGCAGAGCCAGGTCATCAGGTGCCGCGAGGCATCGCGCGGGTGATCTACACCGCGCGTCCACCACTTCCACGCCTTGAGCTTTTCGTCGGTCGCGAAGCTCTTCGCGTCGGAGGGCGTCTGCGTCTCAAAGGGAACGTTGTACACGCGCGAGAGGTACCGCATGACCCCGATCATCTCGATGGACACGAGACCGTCCTGACTCTTCTTGGCGGTCGCTGTCGAGATGATGAACGACTCTGACACGAGCTGGTTGAGGTCGCCGTCATTGAGGGCGTTGTGCACCGTAACGAGCGCTTGCTCCGCTGGCTCAGCCCACGCCCACCACGCCCCGTCATTCCAGAGCGCGAGGCCCGTGTTGCCGCCCGGATCTATCGCGAGGACGCGCACGCTGCTCCTGGCATAAGACGACCCTTCGCATCACGGGGACGCGCGTTCTGTGTCGCAGCTTGTCGTGCTCGATACTCTGGATCCTCGTATCGTTTTCGCATCAACGCAGAGTGGCGTGCTCGCTGCTCTGCATTCCATCGCTTACCACGATTCCACGTGTGACCCTTGTTATGAAAACTGTTGTGGCATCCGCGGTGTGAGGCCTTCAAGTTCGCTGGATCGTTATTCTCGGGGTCTTCATCCTTGTGATGAATGTTGACGTCATCGAAAGTGACGGGCTTATGACAGAAGAAGCACTCGTACGGTCCCGGACCGTTGTGGGCGAAGAAGATGTGGACGTAACTGCGGCGGTTCTTGCTCAATTCTCAGCCCAGCCGTACTTGTGGCCCCAGCACTTCGTGCGCTCTACATCCACCGTGATCGGGCACTCGAAGAGCTTGGTCTCAGGCATCACGCGGCGCACGACCTCCTCGACTTCATCGAGCTGGTCGTCTGGGACCTCAAACATGATCTCGTCGTGGACTGGAAGGCGGATGAACTCGCCGAGCCCCGCCGCGTCGAGCTCCACGAGCTTCAACTTGAGCAGGTCGGCGGTCGCCGAACACTGGACCTTGTAGTTGACCCCGACGTATGACTTGTTGTGCTCGACGGGGAGCCGGCGGCCGAGGATCGTCTCGACGTACCCGCACTTACTCTCGCCGTTGAACTGCGTGCTGAGCACTTCGCGGATCGTTGCGTTTGTGAATTCCGGGATGCCCGGGAAGAGCTGGTTGTACCGCATGACAAACTGGTCGATAACGGCAACCGGCACGCCAGCGGTGAGCGCGATCTTCGCGTTGCCGGCGCCGTAGACCCGCGCGAACTGCGTGTTCTTCGACACCTGCCGCTCGGGCTTGGTGACTTCCTCGGTCGTCTTCTGGTACGCCTGCGAGGCGACCCACCGGTGCAGGTCCTCGCCGCGCATGAACGCCTCGATCATCGACGTCTCGTGCGCGAAGCTCGCCAGCACCCGAAGCTCGGCCTGCTCGTAATCCGCGAGGATCAGCGTCTGGCCCTCACGCGAGATGAATGCGTCGCGGATCGTGCGACCACGGGGCAGCGTCTGGAGTGCGGGCTCGGTCACTGACATGCGCGCAGTTCGCGCGCCGAGCGGCTTGACCGACGGGTGCAGGATTCCGTCCACGTTCATCGAGAGCATGTTGTCGAGGTACGACGACACGAGTCGTGACTTGGTCCGCCACTCGCGGAGCGGCTTGACGATGTCGGGGAAGGACGGCTCCACCTCGGCGAGTGCTTCGTCGTCCACGGAGATGGCGCCCGACTTGGTCTTGTGGGTGAGTACGGCGCCGCGTTCCTGCAACATCTTCACGACCTGCGCGTCCTTGGACGGTTCGCACGGGATCTGCGCCGAGAGCTGCTCCAGCTCGAGCAAAAGCTCGACACGCTTCTCTTCGACGTACGGCATGTCGATCCGAACGCCGGTCAGCCCCGCGTCGCGAAGTACGTGGATGCACGCCATCTCGACCTCGTACACCTTGCGGAAGGGCTCGACCTTGGGCCAGATGGCCGCGGCGAGGTGCGCGGTCAGGACGGTGTCGAGCGCGGAGTAGAGCCAGTAGGAGGGATGGTCAACGGGGACTGTCGCCCAGTCCCATTTCCCGTGGCGGAAGGCTTCGCTCAGCGCGTCCTTACCGATCCACGCGCGTCGGTCCACGTACCGCGCGGCCGCGCTCTTGAGGCCGATGCTGGTGCGCGGGTCGAGGAGGTGACACATGACCATCGTGTCGTGGCACCACTCCTGCGGGATGTGAACGCCCTCCCGCTTGAGGAACTTCGTGTCGAAGATGGCGTTGTGGAAAACGATCCGGCCCTTATACCGGGGCAGGAGGTCCTTGATCGCGCCGCGGTAGTCCTCCCACGGAATCGCCCACCCCTGGTCGAGGTCACCGAACTGCATGAGGCGGACCTTGTCACGTCCGCAGTTCAGGCCGGTCGTCTCGATGTCGGCGCCGAGCCACTCGCGCCGTTGGCCGAGCCACGCGCGGAAGTTGTCGAGGTCGTCCAGCGTCTCGACGAACGTAAGCTGGACGTCCGCGAGGTCGCCCATTACCCTACGCAGCAGTAGTGCAGGTGCCCGTCGTGGACGCGGTAGAGGATACCGGTGGCGCGCTGCACGCGCTCGCGGATCTCGTCGGTCACGCAGGACTCCTGCATGTGCGTCGTGTAGAACTTGCCGAGCCAGCTACCGTCGGGACCGATCACGTAGAACTTGTGCGGCCAACCGTACTTCCAATCCGTGTTCTGGAGACGCACGCCTTCGTTGAGCAAGGTGACGAGGTCCTCAGGGTGGATGCCGCCGCAGTACGTGCAACACCTACATGTCTCGCGACCCGCCTCGGTGCGCATCTTCCACTCGCCGTGAACGTTAGGCTTGCACACGACTCACACGCACGTGGGGCCGGAGCTGCTCGCGGTACCAGTGCTCCAAGAAGCCCTCGCCGATTACCGACTCCAGGTTCCAGATCCGGCGCGCGTTCTCTTGCAGTTCCGCGACGGACGACGCTTTCAGGCCGCGTGGACGCGGATCGGGCGCCGAGCGTGACTCGGGCTGGTGAAGCTCCTCGGCAGCGGGGAAGTCGCGCTCGTACATGTGCAGCGAGGTGGCGTGGTGGTAGTAGGGGCCAGCCTTGACTTTCAAGATCCGTGCCACCGAGAGTTGGAGCTGGGTGAACTGGAAGAAGTCGTATCCGACACCCCACCACACGTCGTTACTGCGCATCGTGGTGCAGAGCGAGAGCTTCCCGTCGCGGATCACGAAGTGCAGCACGAGGGTGCAGGGCAGGTCACGAGGCACCGACCCGATCCCGTCGTGGAGTGGATCCCAGATGACCGCGATGGCCTGGCGGGTGTCGGGGTCCTGCTTGAGGCGCTCGACCACGTGCTCGAGCTGGGTCCGGATACGTGGACCGTAGGCGCCGGAGAGCACGCCGCCGTCGAAGAAGCGTTCGAAGTTCTTGGTGATCGACGCCATCATCTCGGGGTCGCTGAACCCGCCGATGAGCTGAAGCGCCTCGGCCGCGCCGATCGCGAGGTTCGGTTTCCTCCCAATCCCGACGGGCATCGCGTCACTCGGGTCGTGCAGTGTGACCGTCGCGTTCAGGAGCTCGAGCGTCGGCATCCCGCGCGGCGCGACGGGCTTGCCGTGCTGCTGGATTGCTTCCACGAGGGTGATGTAGCCGCCCCGCAGGTCTGCGATTTCGATGTTCACGATGTTGCCTCCAAGATGAGCCCCGCGTAGTAGCCACGACCGCGCCGGCGCTCAAAGCGGCGCACGTACTGCGGGTGGGGCACCTGCGCGTGCTCGACACCGAGGTCTGACGCGACGTGGTGCGCCTTCTCGCCGAGGGTCACGACCCGAGGGTAGCCCATCAACGCGTGAAGCCGAGGCAGGTCCTCGACGGCGCCGTCTGGCCGCCGCGAGTTCACGACCGCGACGTGCCTCCACCGGTCGCCGATCCCCAACTCATCGAAGAGGAAGTGGCCCGACGTGCCGCCGAACGGCACGAACGGGAGCGGCCAGTCAGCACGGCGGCCGGGACCGAGGTTACCCTGGTCCCCCACGAGGAGGGTGTGTGGGCGGGGGTTGCCGATCCACTCGTAGGTGACCTGCGTGATCAGCGCGGCGCGCATCTGGTCGAGCATCCCCTGGGCCAGGATGTCGAGGATCTGCAGTTCACGGTCGGGTGATGAGTGGCAGAAGGGAAACTGGGGCAGGACCGATTCGGAGAGCGCCACGCGGAAGTGTGCGTTTGCGTCCACGATCTGCTCGCCCTGGATTGGCTCGTCGTCAGCCGCGCAAGCGTCGATCAGCTCCTGCAGGTCGCGTTTCGCGTGGACGAGTACGGCGCCGCGCGACAGCAGGAAGAGCTCGATCCAACGCCGCGTCGGCTCGTCAAGCTCTGACCCCCGCCCGAACACGCTCGGCCAAACGCTCTCACCCAGGTGGCCGCGGTCGAGGACCACGTTCCCGGGTGCGCACGGGTCGTACGCGAGGAGCGGCTCGACGTACTCGAAGAGTGGGTGCTTCTCGGGCTTGCTGAAGTGGAGCAACGCCGTTGGCTTGTTTTTCATCGCGATGAAGCCCGCGAGCGTTGACTTTCCGGTACGGTCAAGTCCCTCGATGATGATCAGCATGGTGCGGGTTCCGGTCGGGAGCAAATTGGCTCGGTCTTGTCCAGCGCGGCTGCGCGCAGCGCGGCGCTGGTGATCGGGGTCATTCGCTCGTCGTGGAGAAGCTCGCGCAGCCGTAGGAGTGCGACCTTCTGCGCGTGCTGAACGGAGCGCTGGCTGACCTCGAGAATCTCCGCCACGTCCGCGCGCTTGCGAACCGGGCCGTCGAAGCCAAAGCGAAGTTCAAGGACGCGCCGTTCCAACTCACCGAGCTTACCGAGCGCGTCACGCACCCGACGGTCCTGAACCACGATCTCGTCGGGTCGCACCGCGTTTGGGTCGGCGAGGATCTCGTGCGCGGAGAGCGAGTCGTCCAGTAGTGAGTCGAGCGACGCTGAGATGCGTCCCGCGTCGAGCGCCTCCTGCACCTCATCGACCGTGCACTTCGCGATCACCGCGAGCTCCTCGTGCGACGTGTCGGGAAACTCCATCAGGTGGTTTTCGAGAGTCAGGCGCCGCGCAGTGACGTGACCGGGTGTGCGGATCGTCTGCCCTGTGTTCTGCACGGCGCGTTGGACGAAGTGGGTGACCCACCAACTCGCGTAGGTGGAGAAGCGGTTGCCCTTGCTCGGGTCAAACTTGGTGGCGGCGCGGTGGAGTCCAAGCATCCCCTCTTGCACGAGGTCCTCGAGCGGGAGCCCGCGGTTCCGCCAGTGCTTCGCGATGGAGATCGCGAGGCGGATGTTGTGTTCCACGAGCTTCTGTTCGGCGCGCTTGTCGCCCTTGTCACGACGTTCCGCTAGCTCGACCTCTTGGGTGGCGGTGAGGAGCGGTAGCTTGGAGGCCTGGGTGAAGAAACGGGAGAGTCCCGAGGAGTGATCTTCGCTCATTCGACTGGGGTCTCCATCTCGGTCGACTCTAGCTCCGGAGCTACGTGCAAGCCGGCAACCAACGTGGCACGGATGGGCCGGTCACTGAACGGAGCTTTCACGCGTTCGTCGGTCAGTACGTACCGGTCCGCGAAGTAGGAGCGCATGGCCCGCGAGCGACCAGCCAACTCCACGTCCACGCGGTTCATGTTCACCCACGACGTCAACGGGCGGAAGCGGATGAACGTGCCGCGCCCCTGTACGTCGGGCCAAACGAGCGGGAGTCCTTCTGCGTCGCGTAGTGCTAGCCCCTCCATTACGAACGCCTCGTACTCGTTCTCGCGGTCGTCGTCGGCCTGCTCGAGCTGCGTCAGGTCGAGCTCACCGAGGTCGGGAATGACCTGCGCGTCGCGGTCTGAGACGTACCGGGCGAACTGCTGCAACGTCATCCACCCGGCATCCAGCACCGCGCGGTTATACTCGGGCCGCGTCAGCGCGGTGGACGGCATCGGCGGGAGGTTGTCGGCGGTGACGAGCCAGTCGTAATACCAGCGCGCGAAGCGTTGCAACGGCTGGCCGACGAGCGCCTTGAGCGCGTCGTAGTTCTGCGAGTTGTGACGCATTCGGAGCGCGACCATGCGCTCGGCCTCGCGGTCGAGGTGGAAGGAATCCTCGCCGGCGATGAGGATTGGCGACGAGAGCTTGAACTCCACGACCGACAGGTCGGCGCGACCGCGCGTGGTGACGCCACCCTCGTAGATGCTGGTGACGACCGACTGGATCGCTCCGCGTGCGTCCTCACGAGACTGAAGGCTCCACTCGTCCACGAACACGGGCACGGTCGTGGTGAGTGCGAGCATTCGGATGAGTGCGAACTGCGTGATGGAGGCGAGGCTCGCGGAGAGTGTCGACCCGAAGAGCTGCGTGGCGAGGCGCGCGGTGGTCGTCTTGCCTGATCCCGAGCTACCGCCGAGGAAGAGGAGGGGAAACTGCTCGACCTCGTTACGTCGTGTCGCGGCGACGAGCCAGGCCAGTAGCGGCGAGGTGATGGAGCGGTCGGTGAGCGCGAGGAACGCGCTGATCCACCCCCAGTCGTAGGGTCCGTCATCTTCGAGATGAACGTGGCCGACCGCCTCGCCTGACCCGACGTACTTCCACGGGAGCCGGCCGATGCTGTTCGTGGGGGTCACGACGGTGCGGCCCGCGTACTTGTACCGCTCGGGCGCGTCGTGCACTCCAACACGCGATGTCTGGAACACCTCCGGCAGCACCGACGACCGGGCGAGGAGGTACGACGCCATCTGCTGCACGTCGGGATCAGACGCGGTGCAGTCAAGTGCGCGGGTGGCGGCCCACGTCCGAAGCTTGCTCGCCGAGTGGAGGTCGGCGAGGGTAATCACGTCGGACGTCGGTTGTTCATTACGGACAACATTGACCTCGAGCGCCGGCATCACCGACTCGTCCATCGCTTCGAGTCGAGCTACCGGCTCGAGATACCAACTGCAGAGCGGCTTCGGCTGCTGGGTCGTGATGCGTTCAAAGCGCCCGTTCGCCACGAGCACCTGGCCGTTCGTAAGCGAGGGTCGCTGCGCGTGCTGGAGCAGGTCCAAGATGGCGGGCCGCGCCGAACGTAGGTCGTGGGTGCGGGGAAGCCGGCAGACGCGGACGTCGCGGCCGTTGAGCGCCTCCAGCCAAGTACGCGTCGCCGACACGCCCGCGTCGTCGGCGTCGAACGCGAGGAAGTAGATGTCGGCCTCCAGTTGTGCCCACTCGTCGCGGAACTTTCCGGCCCCCGCCGGCAGCCCCAGTACGTCCACGGGCGGGTTCTGGATCGTGGCGAACGCAGCGTCTGACTCGCCCTCGGTCAGGAGGACGAACCGGGTGTGCCGCTGCACCCACGCGCCGTAGAGCGCGGGAAACGCGCTGCCGGGGAAGCTCCACCGTCGCCCGTCGAACGCCCGCACCTTCGCGCCGGTCAGGCGACCGAGCGCGTCGTAGTGCGGCATGATCGTGTTGCCAGCGTGGTCGATGCCCCACCGCCACCGTTCGCGGACGTAGCGGTCCACCGCGCGGCGGTACTCGAGGTCACGTCGCTCGTCAACGAGGCCCAGGACGACGCACATCCAGCCCTCCGATTCGGGGCTCGACGCGCGTGCCAGTCCGTCGGCGACAAACCGTTCACACGCCTCCTGCTCGAACTCCACCTTCGCGGCGCGCGTGACCATCGACGCGTACCCTTCGGGGAGCTCTTCGCGCAACTGCTCCGCACGGAGTAGCGAGTCGGTGAACGAGAGCCCCTCCGCGCGGCGGAGCAGGTCGTACACGTCGCCCTGGACTCCGCAGGGAAAGCACCCGAACTTCTCCACCCCGCGGTCGTCCGTCCAGATCCGAAACGACGGCGTGTGATCATCGTGCCAGATGCAGATCGCCTCGTGCTGCTCGTTGAGCTGGATGCCCAACTGTTCGCAGACAAACGCGATCGGAAGTTCTTGGCGGAGGAGGTCCTTGTCGAGGAACGGTACTGACATCTAAGGGAGGTTCCTCGCCACGAGAGTTACCCTATCAAACACAGGCCGATACTGCGGCGCCCGTCAGCCGCAGTATCGGGGTTGGCACTAGGACGGGCTGCCGTTTATCTACCTGCGAGCCGGTACTGCGGGAGCCGCTTCCGTTTTACGGTGCAGCTCGTTGGCGACCTGGAAGACCGCCGCGACCGCCGTGCCCGCCACCGAAACGACGATGCCCGCGGTCGTGTTGTTGATGATCCCGAAGCCCACGACGATGGACGTCACCGTCGTAACGAGCGACAGAATCGCTGCCTGCAGCGATGAAACTGGCATCTGGAGTAACTCCTTGGTTCGTTTGGAGATGCTAGCCCACTGATCCTACCCAGGGCTCGGACGGCAGTTCACGAGCGGCCAGCCAACTCCTAGGCCGTGTCGAATCCACCGCTGCTCCAGGTGAAGCGCGTCGTCGCGTGTAACTGTTTCAGCGAGACCAAAGATGTGGGGCTTTACCTTCATCTTCTGGATGTGCGCGGGAGCGTTGCGGCATTTACGTCGCCCTCCTCGTCGTGCGTCTCGGACGTGCTCGCCCAAGCGGGTATTGAGGGAGCGTGACGTGATCCCGACGTAGAACGGCTTCATCCCCGGCTCGGCGAGTGCGTAAACCACGTACACGAAGCGGAAGCTTATACCATCGCAGGTCGCGGCCGCGGACGTCTGCCGTCGGATCACTTGACGACGTGTTAGAGTAGGCGACCGTAGTGATTCCCAACCTAGGAAAGGAAGCATCACAGTGACCAAGAAGCGAGCAACACGCATGAGCCGCATCAAGAAGGGTCTCATGCTCACCCCGTACGAAGGCGACTGGTTCCGCGGCCACACCGAGGTCCTCGGCTTCACGACCCGTCAGGGCCGGAAGCTCGTTCGCCTCCGTCACCCCGGCGGTCGCATCACGCTCTCCGCCCCCGAGTCGGTGAGCAAGCACTACCGGTTCGCCTAGGCCGGAGGCCCAAACGTCACCCGGCTTCGGTCGGGTGACGGGTTGACAAAAACACCCCCTTAGTGATACGATGACCGCGTGAGCGACTACCAACGAAAGCGAGTGATCGCGGCTGAGGACGCGATCTGGAGCTCGTCGCTCAACACTGTTCTCGACATCGAACACGTCACGTCACTGGTGGACGAGGCGTGTCGCACCTACGACCTGGCGGAGCTACGCGTCACCGCGGTCGCCGCGAACCGCCGCCTCGTGCTTCGCGAGGGCGAGCTGCTCGTCCCGCCATGGGGCGCACGACCGTTGGGCGTTGCCCACGCCGTTGCCCACCTGCTCGTCAACCCGATCTTCCCGTCACACGGCGCGGAGTTCGCCGCGTGCGTACTCGAAGTGTTGCACCGTCTTGTTTCACCCGGACTTGCGGAGCTGCTCCAACAGCAGTTCGACACCCACCACGTCCACTACGAGACGTCCGTCCGCCAACGTCGAACGCGGCGAGCGGCGGTCTACGCCGCAAACAACGAAAGCGGAGTGCTGGTGGAGCTACTTCTTGCCGATCCGCCAGAGCGGGTGTTCGGCGAGCTCATCTCGGTGGAGGGTAGCCACGTGACGGTAGGCGAGCACGTCGTGGAGTTGGCCCGAGGCCGCTACCTGAACGTGGTGCGCGCGTGAGCCGCGTGGAGGACATGTGGGAGGAATACGAGAGCGGCAAGTTGTCGCTCCGCGCGGTGGGTGCTAACCACGGGATCAGTGGCGAGCGCGTCCGTCAACTTCTCACCGAAAGCGGGTATGTAACGCGGAGCCGGGGCGAGGCGCGCCAGCTTCGACGGCAACGGATGCGCGACACCGCCGAGCTCGTGCGTGAAGAGCTCCACAACGAACACGTGGAAGAGGGGCACTCCGTACGTGAGATCGCACGCACCCGGCACTTGACGGTCGAGGCCGTCAAGGAAGCCCTGTTCGGCTAGGGTTCTTCGCCTTCTTCGGGCAGCCCGAACGCGGCGAGGCTGTCGCTGACGGTGTAGATCCACACGCAGCGACAGCGGTCCCCGCCCTCGCAGTCTTCGTTGGGCGGCGACATGTCGTAGTATTCGATGGACCCGACCTGCACGGCGGTGCCGTTGTCGGAGGCGCACTCGTCGCAGGTGTTCTCATCCATGACGGACGTGTAGATCGCCTGTGCGATCTGCCCCGCGTTCGTTTCGGCGGCGTCGCTGCGCCCCGAGTTGATCGCGTAGGCGGCGGTCAGGAGCGCGCCGTTGCGGAGCGCCGATTCGGCGGCGGCGAGCGCAGCGGCGTAGAGCCGGTTGTGACGTTCTTCCGCGGTGGGTTCGAGTTCTTCTTCGTCACCTTCTTCGTCCTTGCGAACCTTCGACTGCGAGAAGCTGTCGCACACCTGGTCGGGACGGACCTTGTACTCGCCGTACCCCCAGCACTTTCCTTCATCGAACATGAGGCAGACTTGACAGCGGTCGTGACCCGTGGCATCTCTGAGTTTCGGCGGGGGCTGCGGCTTGTCCTTGCGGACGAGAGGACGCCGCGACGCCTCAGCTGCCGCTGCCGAGACGGCGGCACGCGCGATGTTTCGTGCCACAACACCGGCTGCGCTCGTGACGTGTGCGCGACGTTGCGTCACATCTTCCGGAGCTACGGGCCGCAGTCCAGTGCCGGCGCGGTGGTGCTGGTTCCGAAGCTCAAGTAGTACCGTGTCGCGCCCCACCTCGTAAAGCCGATCCGTCTCACCAGCCAGCGCACGCGTGAGCCCGTTACCATCCGACACCGGCGGCGCCGCCTCAGCTCCTGGGCCGAGTGCGGAGCGCACCGCTTTGCGCGCGAGCTCCTGGAGGTGGGGTTGCGCTGCGGACTCGAACCGTTCGCGCGCGGTGTCGAACGCCTGCTTGAGGTGACCTTGCTCGAGCAAGGTCTCCCACTGGTGTACGTCGCCACGCGCCTTCTGAAACCGCGCCACGACGCCGTGGGTGGGGCAGCGGCCGTTTTCGTTGAGCTTCTGCCCGCAGATCGGGCAGGTTGTCCGCGCGCGTCGGCGCCGACCCGAGCTACCTTGCCGGATCGTGAGCGGCGCCTCACCGGGACCGTTGAAGTCACGCGAGGTGAGCGGCGAGGTCGGGGTCGCTTGCCCATCACCCGAGACACGCATCCCAGCGGATTCGTCGCCCTTGGAGACGCCCGAGAACTTCATCTCGTGTCGTTCGCCACCGATCATGACGGTTGGCCCGTCGACCTTGAAGCTTGCCGCAGGGACGCTCTCTAGCCCTTCTGCCTCATCCTCGTCGTACGCAAGCGTGATGTGTGGAGTGAACCCGTGATCGTCGGCGACCGGTAGCCCGGCCGCGCGCAGTCGTGAGTGAAGCTCAGCACGCGCCTCGTTGAGGTGTGGGCAGTCCACGCTCGCGTAGGTGCAACCTCCCTCATCGAAGTGCCCCACGCCACCCACCCTCGCGTCGAGCGGGGGCGTCGCCTTCGCCCAGTCGTTCACGATGTGGACGAGCTGCGCTCGCTGACCCGTGTCGAGCTCGTGTGCGCTACCCAGGTATGAGAGGGTAACGTGCAGGTCGTCGGCGGGCTCGCCGCCGTCCCGCGCGAGTGCGTCGCGGGTCGTCCCGTCGGGGTAGAGCGCGACCATCACGCCCTCGTGGTCCGCCTCCTTGATGACCTTTCCGTTCACCTTGGGTTTGTGCATCCGAAACGCGCGCAGTCGGTACGGCTGCCGCCCCTCGATGCGACCGCGCCGGCCCTTGAGCTTCCTTTCGTGCGCTGGCTTCTTCGTTTTTCCCACCTTCACGAGCACCCGTGGATGCGTCCGGGTGACTCCGCCGGTGTGACGGACCGTCACGTGCTTTCCCGAGCTCTGCACCACGTGGCCGCTACCCGCGTGCTTGACGTGCACGAGTGTGCCGGGTAGCAGGTCGGCGACCTGGTGTGGGTGGCGCGCTGCGCGGCCTACCTGTTTAGCGGTGAACGTGAACTTGCCGTGTACCGCTCGGGGATGAATGGTCTCATTCCACCCCGCCTTGGCGAGCGGTCGCGATCCAGAGGGCGGAAGCACGTTCAGATCCTATCCCTCGGTCCGGTAGGCCATGAAGGTGACGGGCACGGGTGTGGTGAATTCAACCGAGTGGCCGTACACATCCGGGTCGAAGCGGCCGAGACTCAGGGTGCTTTCGGCGGGCACCGTGACGTGGCGGACGAACGCTACGCCGTCAAGTTCGCGCATGAGGTGGAATGACACCACAACCGGCGAGGCTGTTGCATTACGAAGTCGGACAACGACCCGACCGTCATTGCCGGGAACGACGTTGACGTTAGATGTGCTCGCGGTCTGTTCTTCAGGGAGCGGCAGGCCAGATGATTTCACCGCAGCGACGGTGAATTTCGTCTGGAGAAGCAGTTCGCTGAAGAGCGGAATCAGCACGCACTATGCCATCCCGCAACGAATCATCTGGCAAGAGAAGAACGTCTGAGCGGCGGCGCCGTTGGTGAATGCCACCCGCATCCACCGCGTGGAAGGTCGGTACTGGATTTCACCGAAGAATTCACACCCTTCCGCCTGAGCCAGTTTCACAGACTTGATCTTCTTGAACGTGGCGTTGTCGCGCGAGTTTTCTAGGAAGAGGGTGCCGGTAACGTTTGCTGTCGCACTGACGCGGATCTCACCCGCACCGATAGACGAGTTGTTGAAGTTCGTAGCGGTTGCGGTCGTAAGCAGGTCAATTGACGCGGGCACCGCCATCGACGCGTTTTCGGCGAGGGTCGTGGAACTGATGTCCGTCCACTGACCGGGGGTGAAGACGGAGCCGATCGTGTTTGCGCCCGCGGCGCAAACCGCTCCCATGACCGTCTCGTAGTTACCTCCACCCTGTGCAAGCGTAACTTCAACTGTGCCGGACGTGATGGCCGTACAGTGCGCACGAAGGTGTGTAACTCCCGCCGGCACAGGTGCCTCCCACCCAATCAGCGAGTTAGTGTTCAGCGAAAGTGGCGTTGTGGTAACAGCGCCGGACCCGACATTACCCCCGAAGAGGGGCATCCACGATACACCACCGTTGAACGACGCTTCCATCACAACCGTTGCCGAACCGTACGTACCGTGGAACCACGCGGTAATCATGGTCAGTCCGTCTACGGATTCCTGAACGACTTCGGAGGCACTACCTGACGTAGCTGTCAGTGTGCCCGAAACGGTTACGTCATTCGGCTTCGCTGCGATCTGCGCGAGCACCCCTGCGACGATTTCTTGGAAGCCAATTTTCTGCCCGCCAGGAAGCGTGACGGTCTGTTCGGCCATGATTACTTCCCGACGAGATCGAGCTTCTTGACGAGCGCGTCAGCCTGGGCACGGTGGCCGATGGCCGAGAAGCCGAGCTGCTTGAGCGCGCGCTGAAGCGAGAGCACCTGCGCGGGATCGGGGTCGCCGGCCTTGAGTGCGTCGAGCGCGGTCGCAGTCGTCTGGTTCCCGTGTCGCTGGACGGCGCGGGAGATGAGCTGGAGCTCGGTGGCGGTGGGTGGCCCGCCGTTGACGGGCGAGCTGGACGCGGGCTCAACCGGAGGAAGACCGTCGGTCGTGGGAAGCGAGTCGTTGTAGGGCGTCAAGGGGGCTCCGTCGTCTGGGCTTTTCACGTCGGGCCGCACCGAGTCGGCGCCAACAGCGACGGCATCTTTCCCGCCGTAGTAGGGATCGTTCTTGTGGACGCCCTCGCCGCCCTGACCCGAGCCCACGTCCACCGGACCGGCAATGGCGGGCGACGGGGTCGGCTGGCGGTCGGACCCGCCGGGGGAGCGCGTGAGCGCTGTAAGTGGGTACTGGACCGTGGCGCCGTTGATGTCGGCGATGACCTGGCCCTGCTTGACCTGGGTGACGACGGCTTGGAGCGCGGACCCGCCGACGCCCCTGAAGTTCACGAGATCTCCGGGGCCGATCACGTCGTCCCCGCCGGCTGTGCCGTCCTTGTCGTTCACGCCGAGCATCGGCTCCTGGTAGACCCACTGGAGCGACACCGGCTCGCTGTCGGGCTCGGTGCTGCCGGTCGGGGTCTGGACGAGCGCCCACACCCGCTGAAGTCCGTCGGCGTCGAAGCCGTTACCGAGCGGCTTCTCGAGGGGCGGCGCTTCGGCGACGTAGGTACCGGGCTGGTTGGCGGGGGGATTTGCGGTGCCGTCGCCGACGGTGGAGCCGACGCTGCCGGGCGTCGGCGTCGAGTCGGGGAAGTCAGACTCCAGCATGGCCTTGCGGATCGAGCGCGAGGCGGCGCCGGCTGCGCGGAGCGAGGTGGCGACGCGGGGACCGACGGCCGGGTGGCCGGCAGCTCGCTGAAGCTTGGAGGGTGGAAGTGACGCGGCGGCGTGACGGAAGGCGGGTGCGCCGTATCGCTGGTGGAGCGCGTCAAGCTTGGTGGGGTCGACCGCGTCGATGGCCTCGCCGAGGTCCACGGGGTCAATGCTCTTCGGGTCTTCGCGGCTCCCGAGGTCGACCTGCGAGGGGATCGGCTGGCCGCCGTAGCGGGCCCTAGCCTGGTCCATGCTCTTCTGAAAGGCCTCGGTGAGTGACGTCACGATCGGATTGTACTCTCGGTCGACCCCGGCGAGCTAGAATCGATGTAGATGGCAACCGAGACTTCAAGAGGGAGAGCATGAGCGCCGCGTCCACCTATCCGACGACCGTTGATGCGCTACCGACTGCGTCGGTGGACAACCCCGACGTCTCCATAGCCGTCACGAAGGTCGAGGAAGTCGAGAAGCCGAAGTACACCGAACAGAAACCAGCCTTCGCTGCGGAAATTACGCCGGATCCGCGCAACGGCGAGGTGATCAACGTCGGCACCCTGACCGGCGCGATCGAAGTGAAGAACCCGCCCGCTGCCGCCAAGCTCGTGGGCCGGCAGATCAAGCTCAAGTTCACCCAGGACGGCACGGGCACCCGCGCCGTCACGTTCGGGACGGAATACAAGGTCTCCGCGACCGCCGTCTCCACCACCGCTTCCAAGGTCTCGACCGTCGTGGTCGAGTGGGACGGCGCGGCCTGGACTCAGGTCGGCGGCGTCGCCGGGATGTAGCACCTCCTTCTCCGGGCCGTTGGTCCGCGCGGGATCAGATCTCGCTACCTCTAGGGCGCCTTCACCGGCGCCCTAGCTATATCCAGGACCAGTTGTCGCGCCAGTCCACGAACCGATTGGGCGGCGGCGTCATGCGCATCGCTACCGCGAGTCGCATCAGCGCCTCGCCGACCTCCCGTAGCGAGTTCGCGCGGGCGGTCCAGCGCATGCTGCGTGCTGCTCGCATGAGGGCGTCACGCATCTCAACTTTCTGCTGCACAACACGTTGCTCATGTCGGTCGACCGCGCTCCCGATCTGCACGTACCCCCGCCGGCAGCCCCAGATCGCGTAGGGTCCCTTCACCGCGGTAGCCGCCGCATCTCGCCGGGCAGCTCGTAGTTCTCCTCGAAGCCACGCCGCGCGTAGAACTTGACGAGCTGCTCGAAGTCGAGTGCCTTCGGGCGCGGTTCCTCGAGCAGTTCGCCTTCGCTTAGGTCGGGGCTCACGTGCAGCCAGAGGGTGACTCCCTCGGCGTCGGCGTCAGCGCAGACGCGGTCGAGTAGCAGGCCCGCGATCCCCTGGCCGCGGTGCGGCGAGAGGACGCTAACACGCGTGATCCACCACTGGGTGGCGTTGTTGGGCGCGGGGTGGAGCGAGACGATGGAGCGGGTGGCGTTGTCGGCGTAGTGGTGCTTCACCCGCGGATCGTACTACATCTACCGTCGAAAGAGCGGCGCGATGACGATTGCCGGCAGGGGAGAGCCGTAGGGCTTCTTGACGAGCACGGCGAAGTCGTCCAGCTCCACGGCGACGGGGAGCTCCACCTCGCGGGCCGCCTTCTTCAGTTCGTCGCGAACCTTGTGGAGCTCCTGGTCGAGTTGGATCTTGCGAACCGCGAGCTTCGCGATCGCGACCTCGGGGGAGTCACTCTTGGACCGAGTCGATGAAGCCATGCTTGAGCGCCTCCTGTGCCGAGAGATACCAGTCCTTCCGCGTCCACCGCGTCTTCACCTGTCGTGCCGAGAACTCGCTCCGCTCGGCGAGGATCCCAAGAAGCTGCGACTGGAGTCGACCGACGAGCTTGGACTCGTCGCCGATCTGCGCGCCCTTACCCGCCGCGACGGTGGAGACTTCATGGATCATGAGCCACGAGTTCGGGGTCATGACGCGGCGCGAGCCCGCCTGCAGGACGACCGCGCCCATCGAGAAGATCTGCCCGATGCCGAGCGTGGTGACGTCGTGACCCTCGCTCACGAGCCATCGGATGTAGTCGAAGAGCGCCAGCCCGTCGAACACGCTGCCGCCAGGGGAGTTGAGGGCGAGGGTGATGGGGCTGCCTGGCTCCTTGCGGTGCCATTCGCCGAGTGTCTCGATGCACTCGCCGACGGAGCACGACTCGATCTCAGCGACGAACGTGAAGACCTTGGCCTCGTCGGCGCTGGCGCGTTCGTCGGCGTTGTCGCGCTCGAGCGCCTCAGCTGAGGCAGTGGCCTGGCGCGCGAGCGCGAGCAGGAGGTCGTGCTGCGCCTGATCTGCGGAGATGTGTGCACTACCCGACATTAGCTTCCTCTCCATCTCCGAGTTCCAGTACCTTGATGATACCCTCCGCCACTTCGTCCTGCAGCTCGGTGACCCCGATGCGCCACGCCTTCGCGTCATCGCGGACGTCCTCGAGCAGCGCACGCAGTGCGCCGCCCTCGGTGGGTGAGAGCTGGATGAAGTGGTGCTCCTTGACGTGACCTCCGTTCATTTCGCGAGGTCCTCCATCCAGGCGACCGCTACCGCGGCGACCTGGGTGAGCTCGACATACAAGTTGCGGTCGTTCCCCTCCACGACGTCCTTCGCCACCTCGCCGAACTCCTCGGCGAGGATCGCAAGCCAGCGGTCGGGCTCGTGGTGCTGGTGGCCCCACTTCGCCTCCTGGCGCTCGCGCTCGAGCGACACCTGCGCGAGCGCGCGGTTCGTGTTGTGGCTCAGGCCCACTAGCGCGCGGGCTCCGGCATTGGCACGGGCTTCCGTACGGGCTCGCGCACCGGACCGGGATCTTCTTTGGGCGAACGTACCGGCGGCAACACCTCGGGTACGGGCTCTGTCACGGGATCGATGATGATCGGAGGTTCCTTTGCTGGCTTGCCGATTTTCATCCGCGGCATCATCGTACACATGCTTCCACGCCGTAGACGGAACTCAACACGCGCGCGATTCGCTGCGCCTCCTCCACGCCCGCGATGCCCGGGTGAACGTGTAGCTCGTAGGGATACGCGTACTCGGCACGCCAGCCGTGCTCGTGCGGGATCACGAGTCCCCAGAGCGATACCTGACCGGTGACGGTCAGGACGCTGAGCGACCCTGAGACGGCGTCTGGCGGCTCCTCTCGGCCCGCGTGTAGTCCACACGTGCAGTCGAGTTCGGGAGCGAGGTGGGCCGCTTCCTCGCGTCGCTCGCTACCCAGGCAGACCGCCTCGGCGCGCTGCCGCGCCGGCCAGAGGTAGACGGGGAAGGAGGGCGAGCGGAGCAGCGTGTCACCGTCGCGGTCGACGTACCACGTGCGCCACCCTACGATCGGATCGGCGGACCGGCGGGGCACGGTGGCCCCGCCGGCACTGGGCCGGATCCCGTGACGAGCGGTGTCGGTGCCCAACCTAGATAGCTCGTCTGAGAGGCTTGTCACTGCCGCAACCCAAGTCGCGTCTCGATGGTGCTGAGTCCGCGTTCCGCGGCGATGTACCGCGACTCGAGGTCGAGCTGCGCCGCGCGCAGCCAGTCGTAAGTCTCGGGGCTTTCATCCACGGCCCTGACCCGCGCCGCCAAGTCCTCCGGCGTGGCGGGCCGTAGCCACTCGGCCAGCGCACGAAGGTTCGGCTCGGTCTCCCAGGCGCCGGCTTCGAGCTGCTTGCGGGTCGGGATGATGTGGCCCTGCCCGTCGTACTCGGGGTGCATGAAGCAGATGGTCCCGACGCGGAAGGACTCGTGTGCCTTCATGGTCGGCCAGCGTGAGCCGCTACCGGGCGTCATGAAGGTGGACCGGACGGACCCGACGAGCTTCCCGACCTCGGAGTGGTGGCAGGGCTGCGGCAGCTCGATGCGGGCAATCTCGGCGCCCTTCGGCAGCCACTTCCCGATGATCCACGACGGTTTCAGGGGGACGACCCAGTCGCGCACGAGCGACGGCCGGTCGAGCGCGACGTTCGACCGGCTTTCGTTGATGAGGATCCCGAAGCTCTCGCGCTCTCCGTGGTCGAGCTCGGGTCCCCAGCCGTCGGGGATCGCGATGACCTCGAGTCCCGTGTACTCGTAGTGGTGGGGTGCGAGCCAGACGCCACCCTCGGGTACCCACTCCGCGTCGAACCCCAGCTCGGCGGGGTTTCGCGTGTCGCCCCAACGCTCGTGCTTTGCCTTGCGGGTCTGGTTGAACTGCGAGACGATGGGGTGGCGTGGGGGCCACTTGAGCTCGCGGCACTTGAGGTAGTTGCGGACGTCCGACTGGACCCACACCTCCTCGCGGCCGATCGGATCCTCGTCGCGCCACGCGTTGATGTTCAGCGTGATCGGCGCAACGTAGTTCATGAAGGAGTCTTGCGGCTCAGTGAGTTCACCCCGATTCTCAACGCGCGGGATCGGGACGTTCGAGGTCCCCATCTGACCGGCCCACATGAGCACCTGGACGTTCGCCCCGTCCTCCAAGAAGTACGGCCGCAGGATCGCGGTCAGGTCTTCCCAGGGGTTCACCGACCCGTCGAAGTGGCGGACACCCTTGACGTAACGGTTGCGGGTCCGCATCTTCGGGAGCTCGGGCAGCACGATGTTCGGCGGGAGCTCCTGCCCCTTCGCGACTGCGTAGCGTCCGCCGACAACGAACTCCACGTCGGGATGCCGTGCGGCGAGGAGGTAGAGGAGGTGGCTGGGCTCTTGATCCCCTCCGACAGGTCCCCACTTCGCGGGATCGAGGATTACACTGCGCCCGATCTTACCATATATGACACGCTTCGGTCTCTCAGGCATGTGACTTCCTCAGGCGTGCCGCGCTCAGAGCTTCGCGATGCGCACGACTCTTTGGTTTGCCACGAAGTCCCGCAGAGATTCTTGCACGATGCTGAGGAGAAAGCGTGCGTCCCCGGTGCCATCGTCCTCCTCGTGCGCAGCCCTCGCGGTTGCAGTTTGCGATTGTTGCAGCGCGCAGCTTCTCCCGCGTCTCAGCGGTTGGCACCCACCCTAGTGTTCCTGCATCACCACCCGCTGTCAGGTTGGTGAGCCGGAACGGAGTGTTGCGGCGGTACCACGAGATCCAGAAGCGCTCGGCCTCATCAAGCTCAGCCTTTGTGGCGCAGTGCTCCAACGTGAACCACTCTGGGGCACGCCCCAACCTTCGTATCCAGAGCGAGACGTGGTGGTTACGTGTTCGTGAAGATCGGACGTGACTACGAAGCCGGTCCTTCATTCGCCGCACCGTCTGTCCTACATACCGAACCTCGCCAGTGGTGGGCTCACAGAGTGCGTAAACGATTCCGGCGGGCACCTCGACATAGTATCCGCAGCTCGTCGTAGAAGCGGCGCGGCCCGGACAGAGATGGGGATCTGTCCGGGCCGCTTGGGGGAGGAGGAAACAGCAGCCTATCAGGTACGCAGGAGCTTCGTCAACTCGAGCGCGCCGCGCCGTGAGATCACGACACCGCCGCTGTAACCGCCTCGTGACGCAGAGGTGGGTCCGCGGAAGCTGTACTCGGGATTCGCGGCCCGCCAGCCGAGGGTTGTGTTGATCGCCTCGCAGGCTTCCTCGGCGTCGAGCTTGAGCTGCACTTGGTTATCGACGGACACGGTCTTCCTCCTGGAGTCGCGCGATCTCCTCGTCCAGTTCCATGACGCGAAGCTCGCGAAGCGTGGACCGCTCGGCGGCGCGCTCATCTTCGAGACGACCGAGCAGCCCGCGGTAGTGGGTGTGCGCTGCGTCGTGGTCAGTGGTGCACATGGTGGGCTTCCTTCTCGAAGTTGTGGAGGTGGATGCGGTGCTTGTGGTGCTTCACCGGAGGCAGGAGCGAGACGACCGCCTTCGGGACGTAGGAGTTCATGGCGTCGTGTTCCCACTGCGCCCACGTGATTGACGTGGTGAAGCCCCACGTCACGACGCTCGGCCCCTCGGGCGTGTACCCGTCGAGCACCATCATGTGGACACCTTCCTTGTCCGGTTCGGTCGCCCCGACGAATTCACCTCGGTGAAGGGTGACGACGACGAGTGCCTCCTTGTACTTGGCGATGGCTTCTTCCGTCGCCTGGCGGGTCGTGGGTGTTTCGGCGAAGAGCACGCGGTGGTGGTCGAAGCCGTGCGACGCCCACCAGCCGAAGAGGTTTTCGGTGCTCAGCCCGCCGTGTTGCGAGCCACCCGCTTCGTAGAAGTCGAGTCGGACTTCTTGGTCGGGCGGAGGCGGACCCCCGAACTGGATGACGGACCAGTCCGCGGCGGACGCGACGGTGCAGTCGCCGATGTAGGTGTTCCCGTACACGAGGTATTCGTGTTCGGGCGGTTCGATGCTGGTGGGGAGGGCGACGGCGGGGGTCGCCGCTGCCAGTAGAAGGGTGACAAGTGCGGTGAGTATGTATGTGTATCGGTTCATGGTGCAACCGTATCACACTTCTCAACGTTTGTCAACTGTTCGCGATGCGCGCGATCACCGTACAGTGGCACGGGTCCGGCCAGCACCAGCACGCGAGGTCTCGACCGCGCAGCGCGCGGATCATAGCAAGCAGCTCGGGGTTCGCCCAGACGTGCGCTTCGTAGGCAGCGATGACCGCTTCCTTCTCGTCGGGCGTGTCACACGAGAACGGGTTGCCAAGTGGGGTCTGTCGATCACACCGTACGACGCCCGGCGGGAGCGGGCCGTCGTGCATGTTGTGGATCGTTACGCCGTACGCCTCGCCAGCCACCGCAAGTTGTACATCGCGAGCTCGATGAAGAACTTGAACGTCATCGGCGGCCGTGCTCCTCTGCTGCACGGCGCTGGCGGGCGTCGAGCCGCGCGCCGTGGCGCAACCGGCGTGACTCCCAGGCACCCTCGAGATCGAAGTGGAGCCAGATCACGAGTGACAGCATACTACCCAGGAAGGACGCGAGCACCGCGAGTACGAACGTGATCACAATGGCAAACCAAGTCGCTGGCCCAGCTCGTGTAGAACCTTGTGAGCGAGCGCGCGGCGCGTGTGGGTGACAAGACCTTCGACGTCTGCCCACGACTCGATTAGCTCGCGCGGCAGCGTCTGCACGTAATCAATGAGCTGATCATCAAGCTGCACACGCATCTCAAAGTCCTCGCAGTCACGTCCGAACCCGTGGTTCGGAGCGCGGATCTCGTGCGGCGTACCGAGCAGGTGCCAGCCCGCCTCCTGCAAGCCTTTGATGATCTCACCAGCGACGAGCGTGGCGCTCGAGCTGCGGAGTCCATGCTGTTCGAGCACGGCACGCAACACACGGTCGGGTTGCGTTTGATGAATCACCAGTCCACTGTAGCTCCTTCAGTGCCCACGGCTGGGAACGACCCAGCTCTCCCAATCAGCGGTGGCCGACGGCGGATCCTATCGCGCTCGTGGGCTGTTTGCTGATTCTACTGCGGGTCAAGGACTCGAACCTCGATCTCGCGGACCAGAGCCGCGCGTGCTGCCGTTTGCACCAACCCGCATCGTCCGCCAGATTGTAGCGGACTACGCGCCGCGAGGCAAACTGCCGCGACCCCCGCCCACACCCCGCGACGTGGAGGTGTTGGCCTGGCGTCCGGCGGCGTGCCCAGCGGAGTTCGCTTCGCGGTTACCTTCGCGGCTGGACGAGCGGCCAGAGCGGAGCCTCCCGTACTGCGCCGCGATGAACGAGTCGATCTGCTCGCCCTTGTCACGGAGGACGAGGGCGACGGACGGTCCGGTCTCGGTCTCCTCGGCGCGGGCCGCGGCTTCCGCGGCTTCGACGGCCTCGCCGAGCTTGCGGTTGACGCCGCTGCCGAAGCCGTGGAGGAACTCGCGACGTGCGCGCCACTGCCGGCCCTTGCTCTCGAACTGGTACTCGTCCTGGTGTTCGGCCCACCAGCGGGTGAGCGCGGCGAGCGCCTGGATCTGGAGCGACGAGTTGAGTTGCTCGACGCGGCGGACGTCCTCCTCAAGTCCCACGATGAAGACGGTCGTCCGGTTTCCCGCTTTCATGAAGAGCGGCTTGCACGCGCCGCGCTGCGCGATGTAGGCGCAGAGCTCGGAGAGCGGTCCGGCCCACTGGGTCGAGTAGTGGATCTTGAGCTCGATGACCTTCGACGGGTCCTCGCCGCGTCCAGCAGCGCGGATCATCGCTTCATCGATGGACCACTTCGTCATCAGCTCCTGAGCCTTCGAGAAGAAGACCTCGGCCTCCTCGGGCGTGACACCCGCGTCTTCGGCCTTGGCGAGCAGCTTGGCAATCTTGTCGGCGTAGGTGTTCTGTTCGGCGGTCACGGTTCCTCCTTCAGTCGGTGTTTGAACTTCACCGTGACAATGTAACAGGTCGCCGTCAGTTCGTCAAGGGACGACCTGCAAGATCTCATCCAGCGCGCGGACCGCTTCTTTCGAGAGCTCGAAGCCGTCGGGCAGTTCACCCACGCCGTCGGGGGTGAGCGCGTTGAGGGGCTCCCAGTTCTCCTGGCCGTTCAACTTGCGGCAGACGATCGCCACGGGCACCTCGTCGCTCTCGTTCGTGAGCGCCGCGACGACCGCGTCGTCCGAGGAGGTGATGAGGTGGGGAATGAGCATGGACGGAAGCTTAGCACGTGCGCGTGGGCTTCGTCAACCCGTGTCGTGGTGCTGCCGCGGAACCCAGTTGAGAAGTGATACGTTGCGAACTTCGCGGAAAAACCGCACCGCGCGACACGAACGGTCGCGCTATCCGGCCTGGCTGGCTTCGCCCCGGGCGACCCGTATGAAGGAGACAGAGGCATTCGCCTACTTGCACTCATCATTACGTCCCTCACGCTAAACCTGAGCCCGATGGTTCACCACCATCACGTACATCACCCGCACCACCGGCGCTCACACCCACACCTCGTCGGTCCGACGATCCGCGGGTACGCGACCTACTACAGCCCCAGCGAATGTGACTCCACCGGCGGTGGCTACGAAACCGCCGATGGGAATCACGTCTACTGGGGCGAGGTGGCGAGCGACGCGCTGCCGATGCGCACACACATCTGGGTGTGGCCCGCGATCCGCGGCAAGCACGAATTCACCGTAGAGGACACGTTCGGTTCGGGGCAGCCCATCGAACACATCGACGTCTGGCTGCCCTGCGGCGAGACGATCGGAAACCCGCCGATTCACTTCCGCATCGTTCGGAGGTGACGCCTCACCTCGGGTGTGGTGCGGTACGCATTTGACATACAATGCGGAAGCTGTTATGGTGTAACGGTATCGCAGTCCACCCGAAGGAAAGGAGGTGAAGTGTCATGAAGAAAGAACGTGTCACGCTGACCTCGACGCGAGGCGCTTCTCTCACGGTCGCCACAGGCGAACCTGTGCGACCTGCAGAGCTCGCGCAGCGCTCGGGTCTGAAGGTGGCCGCGGTCCGTTACCTGCTTCGGCGAGAGCATGCCCGGCAGAACGGCGACGGGACCTACACGCTGATTGCGGGTAGGCGCCCTTCGGGCCGCAAGCGTCGTACCATGTCCAACGCGCGCCGCGCTAGGGCAGGCACTCGCTAGTCACACGAACCAGAGCCGGCGGTCGAACTGCGCGTTCGGTCGTCGGTTCGTTCGTAGCTGGGCGAGACCACGTACTTCACGTCTCGCCCTCCTCTCGCTCGTTCTCCGGCCAACGGAGGGGTACCCGAGGGTTTCCCTACGAGTAGACCCGGTGCGCTGGAGGAACGGGCGGAGACGCCGGCCCCGGCGGAGGTGGTCCGGGCGGGCCGGGCTTCCCGCACCACGTGAGTGGCGGCGACTCGCCGTCGAAGTACTCGAATGAGGGGTTACGCAGCGGATCATTGCCGTCGCCCGGCTGGACGCCGTAGTGCTCCGCCAGGTCGGCGGGCAGCATCGTGCTGGCGGCACGGGGGAAGATCGCGTCGGTGCGCTCGAGCGCGGTCGCGACGAACCCGGAGCAGATCATGCGGTTGCCGGTCGTGAACGCGACGGTCGCTCCGGTCAGGAGCTGCAGGCCGAGCGACACAATCTCGAGGTAGTCGTACCGCGTGTGGCGGTGGGCCATCGTCACGCCATACCGACGCACCCGCTCGCGGTCGCGGTCGTCCAGATCGGTCATCACGTAGTGGTACTCGACGCCCGCGTATCGGTCGATGTTGTCCACGACGAGGCCCGGCGCGAGCGCCTCGACCAGCGTGCCCGCGTCATCAACGACGAGCGCGGCGTGGGTCCAGTGCGCATACGGACGACGTTCTCCCCTAAACCGGATGCGCTGCCCGATGGCGATCATCATCGACGGGAAGGCACGGCGGTGGGTCAGGATGAAGTCGCCTGGCTGCGTGACGAGGCGCTCTTCGTTGGGACCGTAGCGACGGACAGTGGCGTCGTTCACGGAGAAGATCCTACACGCAGCTCGGCCACACGTAGGGTAGGTCGTCGGGCACGCCGGGGAACAGCGGCCCGTAGTGCGCGGGATCCTTGCGCACCAGGTTGGACTGGTGCGACAGGTGGAAGTCAGGGTCGCCGAACCACGACGGGTCCGGCGGAAACTCGAGCGGCGATGATGAGCCATTCCACGGGAAACGCTCGGCGAACTCCGCGATCTTGTCGAAGCAGGTGTCGCTGTAGCCACGCTCGCCCCACTCGATGCAGATCTGCAGTCCATACCGGATCAGCGCCGGCTCGAATCCCCGCCACATCAGCACCGCCGGATGTTTCTCCCAGGCGCCGCCCTCACCAATCAGACATTTCAAGATCTGCAGGACCTCGACACGCTGCTTTCCGAGCCGCTGACGGTCGAGCACCTTGGCGGACTCGATGTAGTCGGGATAGGGTAGAAACGTCTGCATCAGACCTACTTGTAGTGCTCCGTGTAGAACGCCCAGTCGGCTACTGCAGCGAGGTCGCACTCCTTGAGATCGCGACCGTCCTCACGTTCGAGCGCGAGCCAGCCCGCGATGGCGTCGTGGCCCGTCTTCCCGACGGCCTCCGCCACCTTCTTGTACGGTTTGCGGCCAGTCCGATGGAAGATGTGATACCGCTGTCCCTTCATCAGACCGTCGCCTGCAGTCGACCGGCATCGAGGTCAGGTCGCCGCGCCGGCGGGGTGAGCAGCCTCGCGTCCTCGATCCCAGCGCCGCACTTGGTGCAGATCGGCCCGACGTTCATGTACGGGCACTCACCGCAGAGCCAGGGGTGCGGGTAGACCTCGTCGTGACACGACTGGTAGAGGAGCTCGTTCCGTAGCGCGTCCGCGACCTCGGGGTCACCGAGCACGGACAGAACGGCGGCGAGCTGCCGCAGGGTGCGCACCCTCACGACGGCACCGCGTTGCGCTTCGACGTGAGGTGGAAGAAACCGCACTTGGGGCACTCGTAGAACCGCACCGGCGGTCGCCCCTTCTGCTGCCACTCGCGGGGCACCGAGCGGTACTCCTCGAGCGCGGCTTCGGCCGCGTCGCGTGTCAGGTACGCGAACTTACCCGTCTCGCAGAACTGCATGCGACGCGGCCGTGCCATCAGTGGTGCTTCGCGATCACTTGGAGAACGTACCAGCCGTATCCGGCGAGGCCCAGGATCAGCGTCGCCGCCGTCACGTAGACGAACGACGCCGCCGTGGTGGGCGCGATGCTGTGGGACGCTTCGCCGTTGTACCGCGCGGCGTAGCCCGGCACGAGCTGGTGGTAGAACCGGAGCGGCTTGCCGTACCAGTGCCGCCTCTTGACGAACCACAGCTGCGACCGGTCGTAGATGCCGCGCACCGCGTAGCGCCCGAAGAAGGACGCAGACAGGATCCCGATGATCTTGGCCGGCAGGAATTCCGTGACGGTGTTGCGGATCGTGGCGAGGGTCGATTCGTGGGCCGCGCCTTCGGTCGTGACGTGGTGCAGGAGCGGCGAGAACACGTGGACGAGCAGTTCGCCCACGAAGAACCCGGGCACCGCGAGCACGAACGCGAGCGCCACGGCCCCCGCCACACGCCCCACGTTCTGCCGTGGGTAGTCCTTCGCCTTGCCCTTGTAGTGGTTCCACGCGAACGCGTGCCCGATGAGGCCGCCGTAGAAGCCCTCGAGAACCGCGCGGTACGTGTGCCGCTGGGCGCTGTCGGGGACGAGCGCGTGCCAGAGCTGGGTCTGCGTGATGACGTGAACGCCTTCGACGTGGATGCCTAGGTGCCCGATCCCGACGTGCGTCTCGAGCAGCACGTAGTAGAGCGCCGCGATGGTCGGCACGCCGATGAGCGCGCCGGCGAGGACGCCGATGCCCGTGGTCAGCGCGGCATTCCGCGCCCACCGGAGCGGGTGCTTCGTCGGCCGCGCGAGCGGGGTGGGGAGCGTGGCGGCCGCGCTCACCGGTCCTGCTCCACGCACTTCGTGAGATCCGCCACGAGCTTTGACTTCCTGATGAAGTCGTGCGTGGCGGCGTGTAGGACGCAGCGCTCTAGCGCGGCCGAGTGGCCGGGCGGGGCGATGCACCGCATGATCGCGTGGGGGTTGCCCTTGCTGAGGCAACCCTGCACGATCTGTTCGGCGGCGTGGGCGTCCTGCTTCGCCTGCGGCGTCGAGGCGAGGTGCGACCCGCCGCACCCAGCTGCGAGCAGCAGGGCAACGGCGCTGAGTACTGCGAGGAGCTTCTTCACGTGGTCTCCTTCGGTTGGTGGTCGGGGTAGGGCGCGCTGAGCGGCCCGAAGGGGTAGTGCGGGAGACCGAGCTCGTCCTCGGCTTCCCGCACGCGCTTCAACTTCTGCTGACGGGCGTGGATCTTGTTGGCGGCGTTCGACATGACCGCGCTCTCCGCGAGCATGATCACGGTCATGATCACCGAGAACGCGATCGGCGCCCACTGCGTCATGACTTCGACGGCCCCTGCGGAGGTCCGCCCTTACGGCTCGTGCGTGCGACACGCGCCTCGGCCTCGACGTCGATCAGACGGTCGTCGTCGATCCAGAGCCCGTCCTCGCGTTTCCCGTCCGGGCCGACCTTCGGGTGGAGCAGCACCTGGTCGCAACCCGAGATGAAGCTCGAGAAGCCGGTGCAGACACCCTCGAACCCGGTGATCCGGTCGCGGTACAGCTTCCCAAACTTGATCTCGGGGGCCGTGCCGGACGGGATTTTCCCGGCCTTGCGTGTCGTCTTTGCGGGTGACCTTGCGGCCATGTTACCTCCTTCGGTTGTGGATGGATCAGAACGGGATGTCTTCGTCTTCGTGGAGGTGCGCCTCGCCGGGCTTGGCACCTTCGGCCGCCCACGCCAGCAGCCAGGCGAGGTTCACGACCGCCACCGGCTTGTCGTCGCGGGTGATCACGACGTTGAACTCGCCGCAGGCGCGCTGCGGGTCGGAACACGACCCCATCGCGTTGTCGAGGTGGTTGCCCTGCACGTAGGCGTTCACGTCCTGCTCGTCGGGCTCGTGCCAGTCGAGCCGGCAGCCCAGGTCGGCGCGGAGCTGCTCGAGCGCGGCGGCCGACTGGATGATCTGCACACCGGCCGCGCCGCGGTTCTCGCGTGGCACGCCGTCGATCTCTTCCACGCCTTCGATGGTCAACGTCAACTCGTCCACGCGGGCGTCGAGCATGGCGATGATGGCCTCGGGTGCGGCGATGGACCGCGCCATGCCAATGAGGCCTTCAACGCTCTCACGTCGCTGGTGCAAGTCCCTGATGTGGTCCTCGAGATGCATGCTTCCTCCTTCCGTTGTGATTGGGCGGGCTCTACCCTATCAACTTCTCAATGAATGTCAAGGGCGCAAGGACAAGTTGTGCAGCCAGCCGCGGTAGAGGTTCTGCAGCTCGCGGTACCGCCGCAGCTTGGTGAGGCGGCCGTGCCGCCGCCGGCGTGGTTGCTTCATGGGTGTTGCTCCTCATCGACGTAGATTTGCGGTTGCACTACCCCGTTCCGCTCGCGTCGTCCAACATCCATGATGATTGCAACACCAGTGGACAGGCGCACGACAGCAGGCACCTCAGGGTCGTACCGTTCGAGCTCCTCGATCAGTTCGCGTACGATCATCGCCGCTTCCTCCGCGTGTGTTGGATGGCAAAGGTGATCCGGTCGGGTCCCTCAAACTTCATGGCCGCGTCGTAGATGAAGTTGCGGATCGACGTGCGGCGCAGGAACTTTTCGAGCGCGTGGTTCCCGTCGTCCGCTTCGATCATCGCTTCCCTCCACTCGTCGGTGTCGTGGTTCTTCACGCTCACCCAGTACATGCGTGGCTGCGCCTTCACGCGAGCACCCCCTGCTCAGGTGGCTGGCGCGCGACGACCCGACCCTCGCCGTCAAGCTGGACGAGCAGGCGTTCGTGGAAGTCGTCCTCGCAGTGCGAGCACCAGATGTCACCGGTCTGCTCGGGCGGACCTTCACGCGTCATTTCACGTGACCCTTCGGAGTGCTCGGTCCGCGCGCCGTCGTTGACGGTGAAGCGCACGCGCTGGTAGCCGTAGTGGTCCTCACGGTACTCGCGCTCGAGTCCGTCGTCACGGTTGCAGTAGGGGCAGGCGAGGGTGTTCACCAGCCCCTCCACCATGCCAGCAGGTTCCACCACCGCGGTCGCAGTGCGCAGGGGCCGGAGTGCCACATCTCGCGCGAGCACCACCAGCCGCGCTTCATGTGGTACGTGCAGTACTCGATCACGATGGCACCCTTCGTATCTGCGACACCTCAATGTCCTTCCAAGGGCTTGCAGGTACACGTTCAGCAGTGTGTGCGACGCTTGAGAGTCGTGATCTGGCCTCAGTGTAATCACGAGCCTCACACTCAACCGTACCGTAGTTCGTGCCGAACCATGAATCACGAACTGTCGCTTGCCACTTCACGCCGCCACCATCCGCTTCACTTCGCGCCAGGGCGCCGTGACGATCTGGCCGTCCTCGCGTTCGAGCAGCACCTGCCACCCGTGCTGCGGGACGGTGCACTGCACGCCGCGGATCGTGTAGATGAGGCGGCCACGGACGCGCTTCACCTTGCGGTGCAGGTTCTTCTCAAGCCAGCCGGAGGGGAGGTGGCGGCGGGTCACGACGACCTCGGTCGCTTCGCGATGTGGTTGGCTTCGAGGTCTTCCGCCTCCTCACGCAGCCGCTCGGCGCGGTCCTCGACCTCGATCCCGTTGAGCTCCCAGAGCAGCATCGGATCGTTGAGCGCCAGGACCGCTGGGCGCAGTTCGTCGGGGTCCGCGCAACACTTGAGCGGGTCGTCACCGTGCGCAAACGCCGCGATGACGTCCTTCGTGGCGGAGTCGTTAGTGCCGTAGGCCTCCCGGTGGGCGTCCACGAGACGCTGACGGTCGGCGCCGTACGCCTCCACGAGTACCGCGCCACCGGGCGCGCGTTTGACGAGAACAGTCATGATACCTCCCTTGCGAACGTGATGAGTTGGTCGGTGTGGGCACGGGTCAGGCCGACCTTCGGGTCGGGTTCCACGATCAGGTAGGTTGGGGCGGTGACCTCGTGGCGCGTCAGTTCCCACGCCGCGTCGTCATCGATGAACGCCCACGGCCGGTCGCCGGCGTAGCGTTCGAGCGCGGGCAGCTTGTCGCCGGAGATGCCGCTCATCCGGCGCGTCGCCCACTGCACGCGGTCGCGCGTGCCGGGCAGGCCGAGCACCTCGGCGAAGCTAGGCTCGGCGTCCTCTTCCCAGGTCGTACACCAGACGACCTCGAAGTGCTCGTGCAGCTCGAGCAGGCACTCGCGCAGCCAGGGTTGAAAGCGGATCGCGTAGCCCTTGCGCTCCACGGTCTCCACGTCGAGCGTGCGGTCGACCGCGTTGATCACACCGTCCACGTCGAGGAACAGGAGGGGCTTCACGAGACCTCCTCGACGGTATCGACCTCGATGGTGAAGGCCTGGTAGTCGACCTGCTCAACTCGCTCGGGTCGATCCCAGTTTCGGAGGAGCGTCGTCTTGTCCTTGAAGAGGTCTTCGGCGGCCTCCTGGCTCTCAGCTTGGACGCGGTACGTGCCGGTTACGTCCTCGTGTGTGTGGACGATAAAGGTCTTCACGTCCGTGCCTCCAGCGCCGCGTGTAGGACGCGCACCATCGACTGGCGGATGGCCGTCATGTACTTCGTACGGACACCGATGTCGAGCGTCCGAATGAGCTGCGGCGCCGTACACAAGCCGGTCTCCTCCGCGATGTCCAGTGCGCAGGTCACCATCTTGTCGCTGACGGGCAGCGCTGCCACACGGTCGTCACGTTCGCACGTGATCAGCACCGCGTCGGCGTCGGTCAGGTCCAGCCCGTCGGCGACGTTGCGGAGTAGGCTGGCGATGTCGCCGCCGTCAGAGGTGTGCGTGTAGATCGGTCCGCCCTGCGGCGCACGCACGGTGACATACCAGGTGGGCGCGTCATGCAGCGTCGGGTTGACGACGTGGATGTCGGCGTCGACCCGCTCCCCGCACCGCGTGCAGGTGTCGCCGTGCGGTCCGCCGCGCTTGGCGACGTGACGATCTTCGGAGGTCACGGCAGGTGCCACCTTCCGTCCGCGCCCTTCGTGCAGCCGAACTCGAGCAGGGCGCGCGTGCGAGCGCGGGTCTCGCGGCCGTTCAGGTGGTTCATCTTCGCCCGGCAGGTGTTGCGCGCTCGACCGTACGGTCCCATTTCCGTCCACTCGCGGGGCGACACGCACCCAAGCGCTCGGTTGAGGAGCGTGGGTGTTGGGATCCGCCCGTTCTCGAGGAAGCGACGGGCGGACTCGTACACGCGTTGCTCGCGGCTCATCCCTCGACCTCCACCGCGCTGATGTCTTGGATCTCGGGCTCGCCCACCTCGTCGCGGAGGTAGCGGTCGAACTCAAGCCCGAAGCGGCGCACGGCGGGCGAGATGAGATCTCGCGGGTCTTCCGTGAGCGTGTTGAACGCCGTCGTGGAGACGCACCCACAGTCGTACTCCTCGCTGTACCAGCCATTGAGCGCGATGCGCTCGATGGTCAGCGCGGTCTCCGTCAGCGCCCGACGCTCGGCGTCCGTCAGGCTGGGTGTCTCGGTGATCGCGCGGTCCACCAGCGCGATCACCCGGTCGCGTGTGATCGTCTTCACAGCCCGTCCACCTCCCAGTCATACGGGCGGGCGTGCGCCTGCAGGTGCAGGAAGATCGCCAGCCCAAGGCCGAGCAGGCAGACGACCTCGGGTAGCCCGGTCAGGATCACGACGCCAGCCTGAACAGCTCGACCGCCGCACCTACGTCGCCGCTGGCCGCCTGCTTCTCGAGCGAGTCGAGTGCGATCTGTCGGAGGCGCTGGTTCTCCTCGCGCTCCGCGTTGATCTCGGCCTGGGTGCGCTCGCGCTCCGCGTCAGCGCGACGCCGAGCCTTCAGTGCCGCCTTGAGCGTCCGCGCGTCGAAGCGCTGAGCCAGGTCGGTAACCTGTGTGGGTGGTGTTGAATCACAACATCTGTCCTCGTGCATGTGAAGCTCCTTTCCGTTGACTGTACAAATGATGAACTTGGGAATGTCGGAGAGCGGCGCCCACGTGTAGGCGCGGAAGCTGTCGTCGCGGGTCACTCGCTCGAGCGAGAGAACGAGCTCCCCCTCCTTGCGGTACCTCGGATGAGGATGGTGCCGCAACCCCTGCACGACGTAGACGGTGTCGCCTTTGCGTCGGCGCACGAAGTGGCCTTGTACGGCGGCAACCCACTGCTCGGGTGTCATGTCGCGTGTGAGCGTGGGGTTCACCTCGGGCCTCCGTTCATGAACCTGAGCACGATGACGTAGAGGGCCACGACGGCGAGGGTGCCGGGCAGGATCTTCCACGGTTCTTCGAGCGCGAAGATGCTAGCGAAGATGACGCCGTACTCGGAGAACACCGCGATGAAAAAGAGGATGAGGCGCTTGTGGATGATCATCGCTGGCCCACCTCGCGAAGGTACTCGCGGGTCAGTTCGAGGCTGAGCGCGCGGCGCTCGACGGAGGAGGGCAGCTCGATGATCGGCTTGCCGGCCTCGACCGCCCACTCCCACTCACGGAACACGCCGGACGAGATGGCACCGTCGGGCAGCGCGCGGAACGCGAACACGTCGGTCGTCTCCACAAGTGGGCGGAAGACTTCCTCCATCGCGCGGCGCTTACCCATGCCCGCATCCGCGTAACCACGAACCGCGAGGGTGATCTCCTGGGTGTTCGGGTTCACGACCTTGAAGCCAAGTTGCGCGAGCAGGGTAAGGTCGCGTGTCTCCTGGTGCGTGTCGTAGAGTGACATGCAGTGCGCGTAGTAGACGGTCTTCATCGCCATCTCCCTCGCCACCATCGCACGGTTTTCAGGATCGGTCGGTCGAAGATGACCTCCGCGCAGAGCACGCCCACGCAGATCCAGAAGATGAGGTGCCAGACGAGGATCGCGTGGTGGATGGAGTGAAGCACGTTGGCGATGATCATGTGCGCACCCACCGCTCGTGCAGGGTTTCCCAACCGTGGGAGGCGAGGACCTGGTTCACTTCGGCTTCGATTTCACACAGCTTGTACCCGTGCTCGAAGGAACTGACCTCATCGGCCTCCCAGGTGAACGAGATCACGACGGGCGCGCGGCGCAGAGACGAGTGGGTCGCCTCGCCGATGCCGGTCAGGAAGCTCAGGACGGAGTTGATGTCCTCGACCGTCACGTGACTCGGGACGGCGATGTTGGCTTTGTACGTACGGACGCTCACGACGACCTCCGCAGGTACCAGCAGAACTGACAGAAGAACCGCGGGCCGCTGTTGAACAGGTAGCGGAAGAAGGCCGGACGTCCGCACGCGCAGGTGCCGTGGGAGACGCGTGATGCACGCGTCGTCATGACGAGTACCCGCGGTTGTGGAAGTCCTCATAGAGCCAGCGCAGGTCGCGCTTGACGAGACCGCGCGGGCCGACACGCAGGTACCGACCGTCGGCGCCGCCGAGCGGCGTGACGTTGACCTTGTCGCCCTTGTCCACGAGTACGACGAGCGGCAGGTCGGTCGTCCAGTCTTTCCACTGTTTCGTGAGCGTGACGACCTCGCCGGGGTTGAAGTACTCGCGCGACTCGTAAGGGACGCCGAGCGAGTTGCCCGCCGCGACGTTCTCGTCGGTCGCGGGCAGGAGCAGGTGGGCGGGAAAGTTGATCCCGCGTCCGCCGTCCTCGGCCTCGCAACGGATGTTCTTCGGGTTGAGCTTGCGGACCACGTACACGCGGCCGAGACACTGCGGCGGTACGCCGTCCACGTTCGCGGGGGTGACGCGGTCACCGAGCTTGAAGGGAGCAATCTTAGCGGGTCCGGGTGCTTCGGGCATGGTGAGTTCCTCCTTTGGGTGACCCTCCATATAGCGAAAAACTGTCCGCGTAAGATGGAGGGTAGGTTACGTGATGGTGGCGATCTTTGCAGGTTCTGCGAGATTTGTCAAGGGAGTCCGCGAAAGTCGTCGGCGTTGAGGATCAGCGAGATCTGTTCGGTCGTGAATGTGCGGCCGACCGTCGTGAGCAGCCGCTGCACTGCGTGCACACGCGCGTGGTGGAGCGGGTCGGTGTTGTAGCGGATGGCGGCCTGCTCGGTGCGGAGTCCGGGAGTTGGAGAGGTGGGGAGCAGAGATGGAGGGTACATGAATGGAGGGTAGGATGTCGCTTAGCGATGTGGAGGGTAGATGGGCAGGTCACCGTAGATTCCGAGTGACGTACGGTACTGGGTCTCGAAGACGAGCACGCCGCCGTCTTCAATGGCGAGCGGCGAGGTGTGCGCGTGGAAGAACATCACGTCGCCATCGACGTCGCGGAAGCCGTCAAGCCCGCCCGGTTCGGCGAGGATCCGCAGGTAGCCGTCGTCCTCGTAGTCGCAGGTGAGCACGACGCCGCGTATGGTGGTGCGGGCGGGCGTCACCAGGATGACCCGCGTGTCGGGCGCGTAGGGGTACGAGACAGACGCCGCTTCGCGTTCTGCGTTACGTAGTCGTGCCGCCGCTGCGAGCACAAACGGGTGGTCGGCGAGGTCGGGCATGCGCGAACTGTAGCCGACCGCCGCTCGTCTGTCAAGGGCAATTGTGCCGGTGCGCCGCGTTGCACGGCTCCCGCTGGTCTTACGGGCGTTCAGCCTCTACCGCTCCGCGCCCTCTGGGGCGCCAACACCGGCGTCCGTAGTCTACCGCTGCGCGGTCGTGATGGCGGGCGCCGGTACCGTCGCGCAGCCGCCGCGCATGACCGGCCGCAGCTCGCAGAGCCAGTGCGGCGCGCCGTTGGGCGGTGCGGTCAGGGGGAGCGTGACGCGCGTCGCGCGAGCGTATGCGGGGAGGGTGCGGGTGCGGGGTGGACGGCCGGGGCGGTCGTGGACGTGGAGCAGTAGGTAGTGCAGCGCCGCGGGGTGCTCGACGTCCCAGGTCAGGAGGGCTCCCGTGGCGGTCGGCTCGGCGTGCATGTTTATGACGGCGGGAACCACTGAGCGGATCCTACCGCCGCAGCAGGTCACGCGTGGTGGAGGGTTACCGCCGCGCGCGTAGGGTTATGACGTCTGCGCCGCGGCGGTCACAGGGTTATGAGGTCGGGGTCGCGCACAGGGTTATGACGTTGGGGGTCGCGTGCAGGGTTATGATTGCGAGCGCGTGCGAGCGTCAGTCTCCGCGGAGATCGTTAGTCGCACGCGCTCGCTGGCTACATGGCAAGCAGCCGCCGCGAGCGTTCACGACACGAGGTGTCACGAGTGTCGCGGCGAGGACTACCGTACTACGGCGGCCGGTCGCTGTCAAGGGCCGGGAGGAAAGTTTACCTGGTGTTCGGGGCTAAGCAAACAGAAGATAAACTTTCAGTTTTGCCCTTGACTTTTCTTGCAGCAGGGTCGATAATTGCTGCACGGTGTAACTATAGACGGAGGAAACCATGCCGAACAAACCGCAACAGAACAACGCCGCACAGGGAATTGTCGAAGACCGCAGGACGCCGCAGCCGCCCGCCAACATGCGGACCGAATGGCTGCCCGAGCAGGTCGGCGCCGTCGTGCCCGAGGGGCTACGGTGGTTGATATGAGGTTTATGGGTTGTCAAATAACTATCCACCGCGCGCACGTAGACCCGGCTGGTGCCGGCAGACGTCCGCCCGCTGGGAAAATCACGTGGGTTGACGTGCTGGACGAGACGGGCCTCTACCGCGCGGCCTTCCGCGTCGAAGACGGCCGGCTGGTCGAGACCGTCGAGTTCGGCGCCGACCACTGGGACGACGAGGAACTGTACCCGCCCGTGCCGTACTGGGACGAGGCTGGCGAGGTCAACCCCGACCTGGCCGCCGACCCGCCGCTGTGCCGGATGCTCGCGGAGTTGTTCCGCGAGGACGGCCAACTTTGACAGGAGGAAACATGTTTACCGCACTACTCGCAACCGTCGTCCTGGCCGTCGCGCCGCACGGCGAAGTCAACCCGTCTTGCCCACGCTCGTCGCACGGCTACGACTTCGCGGTCGTCGTCAACGGGCAGGTGCAGCGGCACGCCCGCTACGAACGCGGCGCGCTCGTCTTCCGCGGCGTCGCCGTCGTGCTGACGTTTCGCCGTTCGGTGACCGTCTACAACGTAAGCCGGCGCTGGATCGACGTGCGCTGGACCTGCGAATAGTTGACAGACGAAGCCGGCAACTGGCGGGCGGGTCAACCGTCCGTCGGCTGTTGTGTTTGGGCCAAAGATAAAGGCGAGATAAATCTTACAGATCGGGGTTGACGATCTGCAAGAAGTGGGCTAATGTTGCACCGTGCAGTTGATTACAGCCCAACCGAAAGAGGAAATCATGGACACCAAGTTTGACCGCATCTTCCAAGCCGACAAGGCGCTCGAGGCGCACATCTGCGGGAAGCTCGGGATCGACCCGGCCGACAACCGCGGCGTTCGCGACATCGTCAACCAGATTATCCGGATCCGCAGCGAGTTCTCCCGCAAGGCCGAGCAGTTCAGGGACGCCGCCAACCGCACCGCCGAAGACCTGCAGCGCGCGGCTGGTCAAGCCGACAAGGCGCTGGCAAACGAGCGCTTCAGCATCAACTCGCTGGGCGTCCTGCAGGGCCGCGGTCCCGACCTCGACCGCATGGCTGGCGAACTCCAGCTCCTGTCCGACCACCTGGCGCTGATCGAAGGGCCGTGGGAGACCGACCGCGTGGGCGTCGTCTACTCGTTCGAGCTGGGGGACAAGGTCGAAGCGACCGACTTCCCCGTCGACGCCAGCCGCGCAGTCGAGGTAATCGCCGTCAACGGCGACGGCACCTACGACGTCGAGATCGACGGCGAAACCGTCACCTGCGAGGCCGACAGCCTCCGTCCCGCAGCGAGCTAGGCGAAACGCCCGTCCTCGGGGGCGGGCGTCCGTCGGGGGTGTTGCCCCGGCGCTGACGAGCCAGACGCTCGAGTTGACAGGAGGAAATCATGGCCGTAACTACCTTCCACATCATCTGGTCGGACGGGGTCGTAACGCGGACCCGCGCTGCTGGCAAGCACAAGGCGCTGGTCAAGGCCCAGCAGAAGCGCGGCAGGGGTTGCAGGGCGTCGCTGATGGGGATCGAGGTGGAGCGATGACCGGGCTGCTGGAGGCAGGCCGGGCGCTGCTACCGCGGGCCAGGGGCCGACGGGCCAGCCGGCAGGAGTTGGAGGCCAGGGCCTCGAGCGCCCGGGTCTACGTCTGCTGGGACGGACGCGGACGGGTTGTCAGCGCTCGCTAGTTGAGGTTGAGACTGTCAAGGGCAAGGGGCCGGGCGAGAGCTCGGCCCTTTGGCTGCTAGACGAGGACCGGACCTGCGGGGCAGGTCTGGGCTGGCAGGGTGGTGGGCGTGGGGAGGTGCAGTCGCAGGCCGCGCGGGAGGATCGGTTTGCGGGCTCGACGTGTTGGGGTCGGTAGTGGGGTAGTCAGGGGACGGAGGAGGCGGGCCGCGAGCGTGGACGAGAGGCGGGTCACAGCGGGATTGTAGCGTCGGGCTGGCGGGGCTGCGCGGCTGGTAGTCGATTGACCAGCCAAGGACGAGCGCTGGTGGCTGGGTGGGGTTGGATGCCCGCCGGCCCGCCGACCCTGAGGTCGATAGTCGTCGGCTGATCGACGGCCCGCGCTCTAATACTCGCGCACGAGCGGGCTGTCAGCGTCCGTCTGACGGCCTGCGCTGGTCAATCAAGGGATCGCTACAGGGCAAACCCACGCCCACACCCTGCATTGCCCTTGGTTGTCAGGCTTTCGACGGGTCAGCAATCGCCCGGTTTGTTGAATCAGCAAATCGAGCCCGAGGGCGGATGATAGAAAAGTAGCCCCCGGGTCAGTCGGCGCCCGGGGGCTGCGAAACAGGATCTGAGAAAATCCTCCGAGGGTTGACAAACTTTGAGAACCTGGTATGATGTTCCCTCCACCATTGAAAGGAGGGCCCAATGAAGACCCGCAAGATCCCCTACGAGGACCGCCCGCCCATCGACATCGCTTACATCCGCGTTTCGACGGACGAACAGAACATCGGCATGGAGGTTCAGCGTGACGCGTTTGCCGCCAGCCTTCCTAACGCGCTCGTCCTCGAAGATGAAGGTCTCTCAGCTGCGACGATGGACCGACCGGAACTTCTTCGAGCGCTCCAGATGCTCCGTGACGGCGAGGCTCGGTCGTTGAACGTCTACCGCCTCGACCGCCTGAGCCGTTCCGTGCTCGACTTTGCCACGATCAGCGAGGCGTGCATCGCCGAGGGTTGGCGGCTTGGAATCGGCGACTGTCCAGGTCTCGATCCGACCAACCCCTTCGGCGAGGCGATGCTCGGGATCCTCGCGATCTTCGCCCAGCTCGAGCGCAAGATGATCGCCCAACGTACCCGTGATGGTCTCGCTCGTGTGCGCGCCGAAGGTGTCAAGATCGGCCGTCCGCGCTCGATCTCGCAGGAGCTCCGCGAGGAGGTGCTCGTCCGACGGGACGCGGGCGAGCTACTCCGCGAGATCGCCGACGACTTCAACGCCCGCGCTATTCCGACGGGCCAGGGGGCAGCTCGTTGGACGGCGGGGACGGTGGGGGCGATCCACCGCCACGAGCGGGCGGCTCGCGTGCCACAACCAGCCTGATGCTCATGCCACGGCGGTAGCCGACGAAACCCCCGATGCGCCGCCGGTCCTTGGGCTCTTCGAGGCAGCCGCGGATGAACATGCGCAGCATTTCGAGCGCTTCCTTCCGCGCCCGGCGGTCTTCGGCGTTCGCCCAGAAGGGCGGTTGCAGCAGGTACCGCCAGGTCTTCTCGGCGGCGCGCACCTCGGTGTACGGCAGCTCGACCCGCCAGTACTTGGAACGCTTACCGCCTCTTCTTGACCGCTCCCCGACCTCCCGAGGACTTACGGGGGTTGAGAGAGCCCGGCCTTCGACGGCCCTTCTGCGCCTCGTGCGAAAGTCGGTCGAAATCGGCTCGCCGTTCGTCACGAGCTCGCCGAGCCCTTCTGGCGGCACGGGCGCTCACCTCCACACCGTCGCGATTCCGGCCCAGCGCCGCGCCGGCGCTCGCAGTAGCCGACGATACGCGATGTCGCACGCGCCGATCACGCCGACCACTACCCAGATTCGCCAGTCGCTCACTTGACCTCGAAGGTGTCGACGGTCGTCCCGCCCGAGTTGACGTAGCTTCCGGCGATGCCCTGCTCGCCGAACTTGCCGGCGGGCGGGAACGTGAGCCGCAGGTAGCCCCAGTCGTTGTCCACGCCGCCCTCGAAGACGGTGTCTTGCGTGACCTGCAGGCCCTTTTCCGCGCCGGACGCGAAGCTGTGCAGGTTGTGGTAGCCGCCGGCGCCCGCCACGACGTACACAACGGTCTTCCCGTCGACCGTCCGCGTGAAGCGCTGGTAGTCGTGGACGTGGCCGGAGAGCACCAGGTCGGGCCAGCGTCCGGCCGCCGCTGCGGCCGTGTCGATGACCGTGCCCATGCGCGCCGAGCCGCCGTGGTGGTCGTCCACCGAGTACGGCGGGTGGTGCAGGGCGACTATGAGCGGTACGCCGGCCGGCGCCGCCTTCAGCTCCTCCGCGAGCCATTCGGCCTGCGTGGAGTCCACCTCGCCGCCGGAGGGCAGGTTGGTCGCCAGCCCGATCACGGTCACCTGCGGGGCGCGCAGCGTCCAGTAGGGGTTCGGCTGGTCCATCGTGGTGCGGCCGTACTCTTCCCACTCCGGGGGTAGGGATACCTTCGGCGCGCAGAAGTACTTGACGAACGAGTCGAACTGGCCGCCCTCGCAGTCGTGGTTGCCCGGGATCGCGAAGATCGGGACGTTGACGTACGCGTAGGGCTCGAAGAACTGGGGGCCGTATTCGGCGTCGGCGCCTTCGAAGTACACCACGTCGCCCAGGTGGTAGAGCGCCTGCAGCGACTTGTCGCCGACGAGCGCCGCGGCGAGCTTGCCCTGCGGATTCGGGTCCTTCACGCCGCCCGAGTCACCGAACGCACCCAGCGTGAGGGGCTTCGTGCCGTCTGCGAACTCCGCCTTCACGGACGGCAGCTCGAGGCGGTAGGGCGGCTGCCCCGGACCGAGCGGAACGTTTACGGCCTGCTGGCTGCCCGACTGCAGGTGCTGCCCAACTTCGTCTGCCGTCACGGGCGTGATTCCAAACTGCCTGCTCATCACATCTCCTTCCACAGCAGGGCGGCAAGGTCGCCGTACCGGCCGTCAAGTTGGCTTGTCATTGGCACGCCGTAAAGGTACACGCGGCGCGTGCGCACGAACGGCCGGAAGTACTTCATCCAGTTCTTCACGCGGTCGGGCAGCTCCGAGTACATCATCCCAAACTGCGTCCGCGCGTCCAGCCCCCGCACCACGCTCTCCCCGCGTTCGGGCGTCTTCCACGCGGCGCCCAGGGCGAACCGCAGCCACGGCACGCCCTGCCAGATCACGCGGCTCTCCTGCCCGCTGCGCGAGCCGGCGTCGAACAGGCGGCACTCGTACCCGAGCGCCAGGCAGGTCACGAGGTCCGCCCCCGCGTCGCGCAGGAAGTCGCCCCAGTGTCCCTGCTCCAGGGCCGTGCTCTGGAGACGGCAAAACCGAATCTCGCTCCTGGCCGGCTCTGCAGAAAGCAGAGCCGGGAGGTGTTCGATCCCCGTCGCGAGGTTGATGAAGTTACGGACGGGCGGTCGCGGCGAGCTCACGAATGCGCTCCGGTAGGGTGCGGATGCTGCCCGTCACGTCGAACTGCTCCACGCCCGCCGCGGCGAGCGCCACGTCGGCCTCCATGATCTCGCGGGGCGTGTCGCGCAGCAGGTAGCCGGACAGTTCGTTGATAGCTAGCTGCAACGCCAGCAACTGCAGGCTGCTCGCGGGCGCGGCGCCCAGCACCAGCCGTTCGCGGTCGTCCAGTCGCTCGAGGTCCGCGCGGCAGCGCAGGTCGTCGGCTTTCAGCTTCCTCTCAGGCGGGTCCACCAGTTGCGCCTCCACGCCGCGAAACGCGCGCCGGCCGATGTCCAGCAAACTTTGCACAGCTTGCTGTCCCTCATCACGAAGTACCCCGTCGCTCGGTACCGGCTCATTCACGTCCAGCTCTCGACTTCGGCGGTCACTTCGCCGATCACCTTCGCCAGTTCTTCCTTGAGCGGGACCGTGGCGGCCTCGCGGAAGCCTTCGTGCGTGATGCCCTCGTACTGCGTGACCACCTCGGTGACGGCCTGCACCTTCTTGCGGACGGCCTCGATCTGTTCGTCGCTGACGGCCATCTACCCGCTCCTGCTCGCCGTCGCCGCGGCTACGTCGCCGGGAGACGGCACCGCCAGGCCGGAGCCGCGCAGTCCGTCCGCGACCTGCAGCGCCTGGTCCTCCGTCAGGGGGATGGTGAACTGCCAGCCCGACGGGTGGAGGACGAACATCAGGCGGTTGCCGTTGCCCTGGTGTGCGATGGTCACGTCCATCGGCGGGACGAGCACCTGAATCGGCGCCGGGAGCTGCGGCACGGCGGCCGCGGCGGCCTCCTGCGCGCTGCCCGGACGGGGCGCCCCGTCCTTGCCGGGGTGGTCTTGCGGGATTGCGGCCACGTCTACTCCTTACCCTCGTCGCGTGCGTCCCGCGGAAGTTCGATCAGCAGGACGATGTTCGCCGACTGCGGGAGGTGGAAGGTGCGTCCCTCAAACTCCCACTCGAACGAGCGACTGCCCGCTCGCTGTCGGGCGGTCCGAAAGTCCGCGATCGTTCCCGGGAACACGACCTCGACGTCGTTCGTCACTCCAGCTACGTGAACCCAGGTGATCACGTCATCATCTGACCCCCGCCACCCACCCTCCCACGGCAAAACACGTCATGCCACAACGGAAAGCCTGGCCGCGAGGGCTTCATTGACCCATCCGTGCAAAAGTTGCCACTTCCGTGCAATAAAGTTCTCGTCTGCTTTTCCCTTCTCTACACGCATTCTGGGCCAATCGTGCAAGAAGACCACAATTTTTCGGGGGATAGACAGGCTCATATATAGGAGAGAGAAAAAATCTGGGTATGAACTTCTCACCATAGTCTCTCCCCTCTTAGATAAGCTATGTTATTGCATACTATCTAAGAAAACCCAATAACCAAGGGAAAACAAGAGGAGAATTATATTGCACGGAAATGGCAGCCCTCTCGAGAACTTCCCTCAACTAAGGGAAAACGTCTTGACGTTTCACTTTCCGTGAATCGTCAATCACCTCGGCGAATCGTCAAGAGGCCACCCAGATTCACGGTCAACCCAGATTTTTTGATACCCTTCAACCCAGATTTTTTGCGTCAACCCAGATTCACCACCCACGAACAACACGATCAATGAGTAACACGGTGAAGCCACTATCGAACCGCGGTCGGGACTACCTCACCTTCCTGCGGGGCGGTCCTCAGACCGAAAAGACGCTACGTCGGCTTGCGGCCGAAGCGACCGAAGACGGCACCACGCACGAGCGCTTCCACGCCGGCCGGCGTCCGGTCACGGCGCGCGTCCTGCCGACGCTGCTCGAGCTGGGCTTCATCGAGGCAGACGGCGACGCCTACCGCCTCACCCGGCAGGGCGAGTACCTCGCCGCCGAGGTGGTGCTGGCGACGAGCCTCCGCAAGCGCGCCGAGCGCGAGCGCCGTCGTCGGGTCGCCGCGGAGGACGTCGTGCGCAGTTACGGGAAGCGTCCCACGCTGCCCAGTTGACATACCTCGTCTGACCTGTTACGGTTGTCCTCCCCGACACAAAGGAGGAAGCCGTGAAGCAGATGACGACAGAAGAGGTACAGGCCTTCGCGCGCATCGCGCGGGACCGTGAGTACAACCGCCAGCTCTCGGACGAGATCATCGAGCGTCTCGACCCGAACGGGATCCACGTGACCTCGTTCGCGATGCTGCACGAACACGCGGGCGGCGTGAAGGTCGAGCCGCACGTCCGGACCTCGGTGCTGCTCAAGCTCAAGGACACCGACGACCCCGCGAGCGCGTTCATGGACATGGACCTGCCCATGTACGGCACCCTCGCCGACGTTCCGGCGGCGTAGCGGTACTGCAGAAGGGCGGGCCTCCGTGCCCGCCCTTCTCGCGCTCGTCCGTCTAGCGCACTACTACCCGGCGACCGACCAGGCGGTCGAGCCGACGGTGCTCGATTCGACCTTCACGCGCGAGTTTGCGGCACCCGTGACGGCGCGGGTGGCGGTGGCAGCCGCGGTGCGCGAGCTCGCCCCGGATCTGACGGATCCGGCGTTCGAGCGCCCGCTGCCGCTTGGACGGCCGGTGCGGCTTCGGTTTCACCACGGGCTTCCTTTTCACCGGGACCACGTGGAAGGGCGTCTGTCCGAAGTCGGCCGCTACCGCGCGGTCGTAGTCGAACTGGTTGCCGTTCAGCCACTGCTGGAGCTGGGCGCGCGGGTCCCAACGCCCGCTTGACCAGGCGTAGGTCTGCCAGCCGTAGCGGACGGTGCCCGAGTCCAGCACGACCTCCATCGTGAAGATCCCGCCGTACACGCCGGTTTTGCTCGCCCCGCCCACACTGGCGGCGCACCGGAAGTACGACTTCACCGTGCTAGTTTGTGAGCCCTGGAGTTCGAAGTCGACCGCGAAGTAGATGACGCGGAAGCCGAACGGTTTGGCCTCGGCCCACGCTCGCTGGGCGTCGCTTCGCCCCGCACCGCAGCCGCCGAGTGCACGTTCCGCCGAGGTCTCCCACACCGCCACGCCGGCGACTCCGCCGCGTTGCAGCGAGCGAAACTGCCCGAGTTGCCAGTTCTTGCCGGAGTCGGTGGAGAGGTACGACGCTCCAAAGGACCACCCGTGCGAGCGCATGAAGCTCGCCGACGGTGCGCCGTACGCGAAGTCCACGCCGTGTTGAAAGACGTGCTGCGCGAAGGGCGCCTGTCGTGCCGTCACCGGCGGTGACTGGTTCTGGAGGGCGCACTGCATGGTTTGATCGTTCGGGTTGCAGCGTTCGAGCGCTGCCGGAGGCGAACTCCCGTGACCGCCGCCCCCACAGGCACCAAGTGCCAGCACGACCGCGATCAGGAGCGCCCCAATTGAGGTGCTTCTGAGTATTTTCATGAGCAGATCCTACAACATGCCTTGACGAACCGGTGAACTGGAGCTAAGATGCCCGCCATGCCCGCCTCTAAGCCAACGCCCTCGGGGGCGGCGCAGGTCTCCGTAACCCTTCACAGGGACCACGTGGAGACGCTGCTCAGGATTCTCGCCGACCCCGATACCAACATCTCAGACCTGGAACGCGACCAGATTGTGACCGAGCTCGAAGCGCACGTGTAGATGGTCATCCACCCCGACCTCACCCTCAACACCAAGGGCCGGTTCATCCGGCGGTCCGACAGCTTCTTCGGCGTCGGGCACATCGTGACAACGTGGCGGTGCGGGCCGCTCTCGGTCTCCCGCCAGGTCTGGACTGGCACGTTCAGCTCGCGCATCCCCGAGATCAGGACGGTGGCGAGGGGTTGGTACACCGTCGAACTGGGCGACTTCTTGAAGCTCGGTAGGCACCGGCGGTGGGAGTCGTGAAGGTGCGTGACGAGCACATCCGCATCCTGCGCGCCGCCGTGCGAGGACGCCTCTACCACACCCAGCACGGCCGCTGGCGCATCGCCAACGAGCCGCCGCCCTCCTTCCGTTGCCGCCGGCAGCTCCAACAGTCCGGCTACCTTGACGACCACCACCGCCCAACCGACAAGGGCCTTCAACTGCTACACACCCGAGGGGTGAGCTTGCTCGGATGACCCTGCTTCGCACCACGATCACCTGGGAGTACGACGCCGACCCGGAGAATTACCCGGACCCCGACCCGGCGGCGATGGCCGCCGTGGACGCCCAGGTCGCCCCCGTCGAGGCGGTCGACTTCGCCGACTCGCTCGGCTACGACCCCGTGATGACGGTGGAGCCGGTATGACGACCCCGATCCAGGAAGCCGTCATGAAGGTCGCCGCCCGCAAGTACGTGGACGGCGGCAAGCGGATCAAGAGCACGGAGAGCTTCGCCGAGGGCTGGAACGCGGCGCTCGACTGGCTGCTTCAGCGCACGCACGACGCGCACCTCCGCGTCCAACTGCGGGAGGCGATGTCACCGTGACCATCAAGGACCTCGCGCTGAAAGTGCCACGTCCGTACCGGAAGTGGTACGCTCGTGCCCTGCTCGTCGTCGCGGGACCGTTCCTCGTCATCGCCCAGGCGGCGGTTGACGGGTTCAAGTGGTGCCGTGAGGTGGGCGGCGAGGTCGTGTACCTCTGGAAAGACGCGGGGACGTGGTGAACCCCGAGATCGAAGCCGACATCGAGGCCAACCTGCGCCGGTACCGTGACGCCGCGCTCGCGTTCGCGAACGGCGTTCGCGCCGAGCGGGGCGCCGCCGCCATCTCCGCGCTGCCCACGGGCGTCCGCGAGGAGTCCGACATGTGCCCGCTCGCCTGCGCCCTGCAGGACTGCGGCTCGAAAGTCGAGGTATCGGGCACCGACGCGATCATCGACGGCACCACGTACGAACTGCCCGTCGATGCCGGCGAGTTCGTGGAGTCGTTCGACGCCGGCTGCTATCCCGATCTGGAGGTGAAGGTCTGATGTTGTGGGGAATCCTGCTCTACCTGATGCTCTGCACGCTCATCGGGGTGCTCGCCGGCTCCGGCCTGCTCGGCCTCATCGGCGGCGTCGTCTTTGCGGTCCTGGGACTCGTGGGCGCCTTCGTCAAGCTCACGTATGACGACTGGCAGAAGAGCCGGCGCCGCAAGCAGAACGCGGCCGCCCTGCGGCGGAGGCGGCTGCCGTGAAGTACGGCTTCATACTCCTGCTCGCGGTGCTCGGCCTCGCCGAGCTCGTGATTCGGTGCACCGTGTTCCTGATGTTCCTCGTCCTGACGGTCTTCATCATCGGGTTCATCATGCTCGAAAAATACTCCGTCCAGGTCCAGACCTTCCTCACCCCGACGTGCCTCGTCATCGCGTCGAAGTTGGCGGAAAGCGCGTGATCGAGCGCGGCCCCTACGTCCGACTGAAGGGCGACTACATCCTCCGCCAGTACGCGGACGGGGTGGAGGCGTGGATCGTTGCCACGCCCGAGCCGTTCCACGGGATGCTCCGCAAGTCGTGTCACTGCGGTCGCAAGTTCTGGACCGCCGAAGGGTACCGTGCCCACTTCGCCCTCGTTCACGTACTGGAGGGCTCGTGAACTACCCACTACCCGAGGACACCCCGAGCAAGTATCTCACGTTCAACCGTGATGACCACTACGAGGGTAAGACGACGCGGATCATCATCACAAGTAAGCGGCATCTTGGGGTGCTCGGTGAAGTGAAGTGGTTCGGCCGGTGGAGGTGTTACGCATTCTTCCCCGACGAGCAGACGATCTGGAATGACGAGTGTCTCAATGACGTGAAGGAGTGCATTAGACGTCTTCACGAGGAACGAAACTGGCAGCCATGATCTACACGTTCGACACGGAGTTCCTCGACGCGCCAGCGTACGGCAAGCCCGGGATCGACCTCATCTCCATCGGGCTCGTCTGCGAGGATGGCCGCGAGTTCTATGCCGAGACCCCCCGCCCCGACATGTGGTGGTCGCTGGATGGCTCGCTGGCGTGGCTCCGCGAGAACGTCCGCCCGCACCTGACCGGGCCCGACGCCCAGCTCTCGCACGACGAGCTGGCACGGCAGCTCCAGCTTTGGGTGGCTGACGGCGGGGGTCAGCCCGAGTTCTTCGCTTACGTCGGCGCCTACGACTGGGTGGCGATGATGTCGCTGTTCGGCCCACTCATCGAGAAGCCCGCCGGCTGGCCGATGTCGTACCTGGAGATGAAGCCCGCGATGCGCGGGTGGCAGGAGGAGATGGGCTTCGACCCGCGCTCGGCGCTCGTGGACGCGGGCGAACCCGACCACCACGCGCTCGCCGACGCCCGCCAGAACATGCGCGTTCTCAGAGTCATGGGACTCGTCAAGTGAAGGTCGCCGTCTCGGGCCCCGCCCGCAAGCTCACCGAAGAGGAGTTCGGGATCGTGCGTGGCGAGGTCGCGAAGCTCGAGCCGGGCACCGAGCTGGTGTCGGGCTGCGCGCACGGCGTCGACACCGCTGCCGCCTTCTACGCGCTCGAGCTAGGGCTGCCCGTCGTGCTCGTCGTTCCCGAGGACCAGTTCCACAACTACGCGCTGGCGGGCAACGTCGAGGTGACCGACTCCATCGAAGTGCACGGCTCCTACATGGACCGGAACGACGCGCTTGCCGAGTACGCGGACGAGCTCATCGCGTTCCCGCGTTCGCCCAGCGAGACCGTCCGCTCCGGCACGTGGGCAACGGTCCGACGCTTCCGCAAGCGCGACAAGAACGTTCGGATCGTTCCCTTGACGAACTAGGCCCGAGGGTATAAGGTACGCGACATGGCAAACGACACATACAACTGGCAGGTCACGATCAGCGCCCCCGGCCGCCGGCGTCCGTACGTACGTGTCGTGAAGGCGCCCACGATCAAGCCGGGCGACGCGGTCGCGAAGGTGTTCAAGGCCATCGAAAACGAGAAAGATCACTGGCTCTGGAAAGAGAACGAGCTGACGATCGAGGTTAGGGTGGTGTCATGATCCTGCGCAACTCCGCTCGCTGCCCCAAGTGCGGCGACAACCCAGAGTCGGTCAACCGGCACGACTACAAATCGTGCAAGTGCGGGGCCATCGCCGTGGACGGCGGGTTCGACTACCTGCGCCGTACCTACGAGACCGGCGTCATTCCGGAGAACACCACGATCTCGTATCCCTGCCTCGCAACCAACCGGCAGGGCCGGCGCGGCGTCATCTGCGGCTTCTACCTCGTGTACGGCCCAGACATCCACGGCGAAGCGCGGTACTACGGGACGCGCTTCTACTGGGGCTGGGATCTCGAGACGGCGGAGCCCTGGGAGTGCCCCGAGCTGATCGACCCCGAGAACCTTCAACTGCCGCGAGACTTCTGGCAGGAGCGTCACTACGATTGGATGGACCCCGTAGACGAGGTCCTCGCCGAGGAGGCCGTCGCGGCATGACGCTCGCGTTCCTCCTCGCGCCCAACACGTGGCGGACCATCGGCGAAGTCGCCCTCATCGGCCTGGGCGTCTGGATCGTGATCTGCGCGGTCATTGCCCTTGGGCTCTTCGCGGGTGTGCTGCGGGGGTCGGGTCGGTGAGCGTCTCGGGCGCCAACCTGCGCGCCGTCGTGGAGGCCAAGCAGCATCACGACGCGACCTGCCGCTTCGGCGCGAAGGGTCGCGAGGTCCACATGAACCCCGCCGACGTGGAGCGCTGCGGCTGGGAGGACGGCGACGACATCGCCGGTCTCACGCTCGTGTCGAGCCCGCGCCGGCGCGTCGGCTTCCTCCGCGTCTACTGCGACGCCGAGCTCAACGAGTCCGGCGGTAACGAGGTGACGGTCGCCGTCGGGCGACCGCTCGTGGAGGTGGCGGCGTGACACTCGTGGACTTCACCGACGAGGAGCTGACCGCGCTCGCCGCGCAACTTCGACGTGTCACCGACCCCGGCCGTGAAGTGGATCTGCACTCTGCGTACGGTAAGGCGATGCATGCACTCAACGACCCTAACGCCTTCAAACCGCCGAAGCCTTCGTGGCTGGAGGAGATAGCAGGGCGGATACCCGACGATGTTTACCCTGAGGACGTCATCCTCGTCATGCGAGGTGAGCACGAGGATCGCGAGTACTACGGCAAGCCGGCGCAGTGGGTACTGCTGTTCTGCTCGAGGCACATGCAGCCGTGGCAGTGTCTGGGTCTGCTGCACATCGCGCACGAACAGACCCGTGTCGTGTCAATGGATAGCGTTCACGTGGAGAGATCATGACACCGCAAGTCCAGAAGCGACGGCCCGAGCGTCACAACCCGTCCGGGAATGTCACCGACGCCGACCGTGAACTGCTCGAGTACGTGCTGCTCGAGAACGCGCGAGGCACCGACCTGCACGGCGTCCTGCAAGGCCGGGCCAACCGGCTCTGCAAGATGGGCTACTTGGCACGGCTGCGGATGCACGGAACCTACCGGCTGACGCGGCGCGGGATCGCGGTCGCGGCGAGAAGTGCTTGATGTCGTTCACCAAAGCTGCCTACAAAGTGGCACGCGCCTCTGCTACCGGCCGCGCCGTGCGGACCGGCAAAGTCGGCAGACGCGCGAAGAACATCGCCGTGGGTCGCGCGTTGGGCAGGGCGGGCGTCTGGCGTAGGATGTGGAGGTGAGCAAGGTGGAGTGGAGAGACGAGATCTGCGAGGAGCAGCTCGATCGGATACGGAAGTTCATGCAGTTGCTCGTGCATCCGATGAACACCGCGTCCAAGATCTCGAGCTTCGAGCGTAACCGCGGCGTGACGACGGACGACTGGCTCGCCCGCGACGTGCTACGGGCCGCCGAAGCGACTGCCCTTTCCTGCACCCCCGACCATCCGGAGGTCGTCGCGGCACGTGAAATGCTTGACGACTCCCACCCCGTGGATCCCGTCGTGCTGGCGATCCTGGAAACCTCTGAACACAAGCTGACCATCCTGGACGGCTTCGAGACGGTGTGCGCCGTCTACGCGGAGGACGCCCTGGCGGGCACGGTCCGAGCTCACCTACTGCGCCTCCCCATCTAGGTGGCTGACGCCGCGCCGGACCAGTCGAACGGCGTAGCGGCCAGCGCCGCCGCCCTGGCCGCCCTGGGTCACTTCGGAGGACGACACGGCCGACGAGCCGCCGCGGCGGTCGCCGTCGCGCAGGTCGCGTGGCCGGCGGTGAAGTGGACGCGCACCCGAATGAACCGCCACGACGACTTCACCATCGTCGTCGCCGGGACCGACACGATCTACGGCGACCTGCACGCGTGGGTGCTCGAACGGATCCCCGAGGACGACCGCAAGGCGCTCATCGCGGTGACCGGCGACGGGACCTCGCACCCGTCCATCTCACACGACGGTGATGAAATCGAGCCACGCCGCGTCTCGCTGCGGTGCGACGGCGAGAAGGTGCAGACCGTCACGCTCGACGGGCACCGCGTCAAGGTGCACATCGAGCGCGAGCCGATCCCCGGCGGACGCGAATTCCTCTCCGAAAACTGGCGGCAGCTCCTCGAGAAGGTCACGTTCACCGCCTCCTCGCCCGGCGGGCGCGACGCGGTCGTCCGCATGATCGAGGCGCTCGTGGAGCGCAAGGAATCGAAGGTCGGGCCGCCACCCCTCTACATGCCGCCCCGCTGGGGCGGGGAATGGCGGCGTCGCGCGGACCTGCCGCCCCGCACGCTCGAGTCGGTGGTCCTGCGGAAGGGCCAGCTCGAGCGCATCGTCGCCGACCTGGAACGGTTCCTCGCAGACGAGGACGAGTACAACCGACTGTGCCAGCCCTGGCACCGCGGCTACCTGCTCTACGGCCCACCCGGCACGGGCAAGACGTCGGTGGCGAGGGCCATCGCCAACCACCTCGACATGCCGGTCTACTACCTGCCGCTCGGCGACCTGGATAAGGAAGTCGACCTGACCCAGCTCGTCGGCGGAATCCAGCCGCGGTCGATGCTCCTGATGGAGGACGTGGACGTGTACCACGCCCTCACGACGCGCAGCGACGACAAGCCCGGCGCGAACATCAGCACCATGCTCAACGCACTCGACGGCGTGTGGACGCCGCACGGTCTCGTGACGGTGATGACCACGAACGACCGGAGCAAGCTGGACGAGGCGATCCTTCGGAAGGGTCGCATCGACGTGCACGAGAAGTTTGGCAACCTGACGATCGAGCAGGCGCAACGTCTCGCTGAACGGTTCGGCTGCGGCAGTACGCGACCGTTCGAGAACGGTCGTCGCTTCAAGGGCCGTAGTCCGGCCGACGTGATCCAGATCCTGAGGGAGGAGGTGAACGCATGAAGACCCTACTCAAGCTGGCGCTGCGGATTCTGCTGGACCGGCAGTACCTGGCGCTCGCGCATCGACTCGAGGCGAAGGTACGCGGACGTCTTTCGTGACCGTTCCCTTGACATCCTCCTCAGAACGGTATAGAGTTCTCGGTCAGGTAGCCCAACCACCGAGATAAAGGAGGAACGATGACTGCAGACGTTGAGACCATGATGAGCGTGAGGGAGGTTCCCTGGCACGGCATGGGGACGGTCGTGGACGAGGAGCTCACGGCCGCGAACGCGCTCGTCGCAGCCGGACTGGACTGGGGCGTCAGCAAGGTGCCCATGTTCGTCGGGACCGGCGGCATGACCGAGCCCGAGCCGGGCAAGAAGCAGTTCCGTGCCTACGACGAGGTGGCCGGCTACTACGCCGTCCAGCGCAGCACCGACAAAGCGGTGCTCGGCGTCGTCGGCGCGCCGTACACGCCCCTCCAGAACGCGGAGGCCTTCGCCTTCATGGACGCCCTCGTGGACAGCGGCGACGCCCACTGGGAGACCGCCGGGTCGCTGCGCGGCGGGAAGTGGGTGTTCATGACGATGAAGCTCCCCCGCGAGATCAAGGTCGGCGGCGAGGACCCGGTAGACCTCTACCTGGCCCTCTTCAACAGCCACGACGGCTCGCGGGCGATCACGGGCATGGTGACCCCCGTCCGCATCGTCTGCACCAACACGCTCAACCTCGCGCTCAGTGGGACGAAGCGGAAGTGGACCGTCCGCCACCTCAGCACGATGGACGGCAAGCTCATGGAGGCCCGCCGGCAGCTCGAGCTCACGTTCGAGTACGCGGACGCCTTCGAGACCCAGATGGACGAGCTGGCGCAGCGGTCGTTCACCGACGCGCAGTTCGAGAACCTCGTCTCCCAGCTTCGCGCGACGCCGCAGGTGTCGGAGGGGCTGCTCGAGGCGTGGGCGTCCGGGAAGCACGGCCGGTCGAACCGCTGGGACGCGCTCAACGCGGTCGGCGAGTTCTACGACTGGCTCCGTGAACCCCGCACGGCCAACTCGCAGCTCATGGGCTCCTGGTTCGGCCAGGGCGTCAAGGCGCGCGACAACGCGCTGAAGATCCTGACGGCCGCCTGAGTCCAGTGCAGGTCGGAGCGGTATACGCACTCCCGTCGGTCGTCGCCACGACGCCGGCGGGGCTGCGCATCACCATCGGCTACGGACAGCCCTTCCTCGTGGAGTGCTACCAGCGCAGCTCGTACGTAGTGCGCGCCATCAGCGAGGGACGCCTGCTGGACGCACGCTTCCTCGTGCCCGCCCCGAAACTGCAACCGCGCCCCCGGCGGACCACCCGCCGGCGGGCCCGGTGCCACTAGAATGACCGGCACGTGCCGGAAGACCCCTACCGAAGGAGGTACGCATGGCTGACGGCGTAGTCATCACCGTTCAGAACCTCACGTCCGTCTTGACGGACGCCGAGGCCGAGAAGATCGTCGAGGCGCTGCAGTGGCAGGCGACGGAGCAGTACAACAAGTCCCGCTGGGTGACCGAGAACCTGGCGACGCCGGTGGCGTCCGTCGAGTTCATCGCCAAGGGCGGGACGATCCCGGCGGATAGCTGGCACCTGGAACTGCTCGACACGAGCGACCAGCCCGGCGCCCTCGGGTACCACGAAGATCAGGCGTTCGACAAGGCGGGCGCGCCCACCGGCCCGGCGAAGTCGAGTGGGCGGACGTCGCGCGGTCTCCGTGCTGACGCGCCGGAAATCCCGCTCATGAAGATCTTCGCCAAGACGTCCCAGGAAGATGGAGTCGCCCCGTCCGAAGTGGCGTCCCACGAGATGCTGGAGGCACTCGTGGACCCGCAGGTCGTCAAGACCGTGCGGACGGTGAAGAAGCCCTCCGAAGGGCGCATCTACATCGTGGAGGTCGGCGACCCGGTGCAGGAGACCGGCAAGGCGGCCCCCAACGGCGAGCTCCTCGCGAACTTCGCCGAACCGGCCTACTTCGAACTCGACACCGAGTCGGGTGGGAAGTTCGACTACGAGGGCGTCCTCACGGCCCCCGTGCCGGCGATGTCGCCGGGCGGGTACATGAGCTACGCGACGGAAGCGGAACCCGAAAACTGGCAGCAGCTCCACGGCGCCGCGAAGGCCGCGGAGGAGCCCGCCAGCGAGGAGACCGCCCCGGAGCCCGAGGCCGACGCGGAGCCCGAGGCGGGCATCTTCGTCATCCGCGCCCGCAACCGCGAGAACGGGACCGGCATCACGTTCGGCTCGGCTGGCGGCGAGGGCTGGGCGTCCGCGACCGACGCGGAAGCGGGCGTCGAGGAGCTCCGTCGCGTGGGCGACCCGCGGCTCCTCCCGACGTTCGACACCGAGGTACTCGGGATCACCCCGGCGCAGCTCGCCGAGTGGACCGTCGAGGCGCTGCCGACCGGCTGACGCCCGCAGCCCCCGCCCACGTCCCTTGCGGGGTGTGGGCGGGGGTCTGTTGTTTCCCAAATCCCCTAGTGAAAGGAGGTTTGGTATGGATACCGTCGTGCCGGCAGGATGCCCCTTCACTCACCGAGAGCTACGGATTATCGACCTCATCAGCTCGGGACTCACCTACAAGCAGATCGCGCTCGAGTTCAAACGTTCCACTTCAACCGTGCGGACCCACATTCACAACATGCTCAAGAAGGTCGGCGCCGTGAACAAAGCGCAGCTCGTGGACCTGTGCCACAAACACGGCTGGCTCGGTCACGAGCGTGACCTCAGCGACCGTGAAGCTGTGCTGGTGGAGCGCGAGGAAGCGTGTGACGAATGGCCGGTTGTAACGGCGGCGCAGAAGGCATACCTCGATCAGTTCGACCGCTGGTTGTTAGCCCCCGCCGGCTCACGCGCCGAGGCGCGTGCTCGTGTCAGCATGAAATACATGCTCGGTGGGATGTACCTGGAGAAGGGTCTTGTGATTCCCGAGAAGACGCGGCTGTAGTGACCGCACGTGGGTTGCTTGATCTGGGCCGAGACGGAGCGTTGGCACGCTGTTGTGCCCCGACTTGCGGTTGGGAAGGCGTGCCAACCAGCATCAACGGTGTCGTGTCGACACACTGTCCGAAGTGTGAAGATCCAGATGATTACGACGAGATCGAACGCGAACTCGACCTCGAGTCGATGCCCAGGGTCGGTCGCAACGACCCCTGCCCGTGTGGGAGCGGTAAGAAGTTCAAGCGCTGTCATTTGACATGAACACTTCTCGTGGCCCAGACGGAAGGTTTGCAAGTAAGGGCGACAACATCGGTTATCGTCGTGTTCATTCTCGGATGAACGAGCTGAAGCAGAAGATTGGAAAGTGTGTGACTTGCAACACACCTGGTGATACCGAGTGGAGCTACGTTGGCGACGATCCACGCGGTTGGGAGAACGACCCTACTAAGTACATCGAGGAGTGCCGATCTTGTAACATCTCACGCTCTGATAAGGTTGGTCGATACGATCGTACTAAGGTTGCTGCGCCTGGAATGACAGGACGCAAACACACTGACGAAGCTCGCGCTAAGATGCGTGGTTCGCGATGATAGACGTCTCGAATCGAGACGTTAGGCAGCAACAAACCCTAACCACCTAGCCCCGAGGTGGGTAGACTTTTTGCCGCCCACGGGAGGGGAGGTACGGGAGGGGAGGGCGATCACGGTGCTACACTTGCCAAAACTTGCACGGGCGCACGTCGGCCAGCTACACTGTGAAAGTGAGTGATACCGAGCGCAAGGAGCGAAACCCCGAGCGAGGTCGCATACTGAAGGCCGTCTTCCTGGACGAGCAGCAGAACCCGATCGGACAGGCATCGCAGCAGCTTCCCGAGGACGACTTCCGGTCGCTCTACGGCGCCGACATCCAGGAGCCGCCCTTCCCGCTTGAGCAGCTCGTCTTCCTCTCTGAGCAGCACCCCGTCCACAACGCGGCGCTCGAACAGTACGCCGCAGACGTCGTGGGCGCCGGCTGGACGTGGAAGAACCAAGACGAGAACGAGAACACCGACGAGCGCGAAGCGCTCGACGCGTGGTTCGACAACCTCATCGACGAACGTCGCGACGAGACGATGCACGAGATTCTCGTGTCGACCATCACCGACCAGGCGACGGTGGGGCACGGCGCCATCGAGATCGCGCGAGACCCGAACGGCAAGGTTCGGTTCGTGTACCCCATGCCCGCACACACGGTGCGCTTCGGTCGTGAGGGCGTCCGCGTCGTGCAGATCAGGCAGGGCAAGCGCGTGTGGTTCAAGCGCTGGATGCCAAACGACGAACGCGTGGTGGGCGCGCACAACGGCGTCATCTACGAAAACGCGAAGGCCGCCGGGAACGTCAAGATTGGAAACGAGGTGCTCGTCGTCAAGCGGCCCGCGCGCCGCAGTACGTGGTACGGCATCCCGACCTACATCGCGGCGCTCGGGTGGGTCACCCTCTCGGTGCTGGCCCGCGACGACAACATCTACTACTTCGACAACCGCCGTGAGCCCCGTTGGGCGATCATCCTCTCCAACCTGGATGACGATCCCGACCTGGAAGAGGACATCAAGACCAGCTTCCGCGTTGACTTGAAGCAGCCACACCGGAACATCGTGATCCCCATCGAGGGTCCGGGCGACATCAAGTTCCAGCAGCTCACCGAGCTCACCAAGTCGGACATGTCGTTCGAGAAGCTTCAGAACCGGGCGCAGGAATACATCCTCGCCGCGCACCGGATGCCACCCGAACGGCTCGGCATCTCGCGCGTTGGCCCGCTCGGCGGCTCCGTCACCGTTGACTCCTCGCGGATCTACAAGGAGGCCGTGGTCCAGCCCGGGCAGGCGATGCTCTCGGCGCGCATCCGCCGGTTCATCAAGCACGAGTCTGGGCAGAAGACGATCACGTGGGGTTGGACTCCGGACGCGCTCGACCTCTCCGAGGAAACCTCAGACATGGAGAACGCGACCGCCGGATTCCAGGGCGGGATCCTCAAGTTGAACGAGGCGCGCCGGAAGATCGGCGAGGAGGAGCTCGCCGACGACGATCCGCGCGGCGAGATGTTCATCTCCGAACTCGGGCATGACGTCGAAGAAGGTGAGCTCGGCGATCCCGAGGAAACACCTGACACGGGAACACACCCCACCGTCGAACAGGACTCACTAGGAGGTGAGCTCGATGACGCAGCTGGCAACTGAGCTCACGATGAACGAGATCCACTCGGTCTCGGCACGTCGGCAGAAGAACTGGCGGGGACGTCGCGACCCCTTCGTCACGCAAGCCTGCACCGAACGACTGAACGAGCTCTGGGAGCGGTTCCGCGTCGAGCGAGCGCAGCACCTCTACGGCGACCGCGCGACCATCGCGGCGCGCGCACGGGTCGAACGTGAGCTCGAGCGCCTCATGAGTGACGAGGGGTAGCACGCGGTACCCTCACTACCGTGAGGGATCCACTTCGACACCACCGCGCACACCGTACCGAGAACGCCTTCGGTGACTCCTTCATGGAGCGTCTCGCCGAGAAGGTGGCGTCGGGAATGGGGACGGTCGGGTTTGTCGTACTTGGCACGGGGATCATCGTTGCGTGGATCTTCATCAACGGCGGTGTGCCATACGTTGTTCACACCGTCGCCGCACTCAGTCACGGCGGCCAGTTCGATCCCGAGCCGTGGATTCTCCTCAACCTGATCTTCTCGGGCGTCGCCTTCTACACGGGCGCACTCGTGATCATCGCCGCGAAGGCCGAAGCTAAGAAGAACGCCGCCCGTGAACTTGCCGATGCGAAGCACCGCGAGGAGCTCGCGGCCGAGAACTTGCGTTTGCTCAAGTCAAACACCCAGCTCACCGTTCAGATCCACCGACTTGCGAAGATCATCTGCAAGGCGATGCCCGGCGCCGAGCTTCCCGACGAGACGCGTTAGATGCTCTCGCTACTGTTCGCCGCGCTCGCGATGGCTCTCAAGGACGCGCTCGGAACGATGCTCGTCATTGCCGAGGCGCGCGGCAAGTCCGTGCTCGCTGGGGCGATGGACGCCGGCGGAGACATCGCCACCGTCCTCGTGACGCTGTTCGGGGCGGGGGAAGTCATCACACACGGTTGGACGTGGCACACAGCCGCGGTGCTCGGTGTCATCGCGGTGACATCGTTCTTTGGGACCATTTTCTGGACCCGCGTCGGATCGCGGATTTGTTAGGTACCCACCCGCGAGCGTGAAAGTAGTATCGGATCGTGAGCACACGACTGGACAGCCTTGGCATCGATGAGGTGTCGGGGGTCAATCATCCCGCAACCGGAATCGAGGGTTGGCTCGTCATGAAGAGCGCAGACGGTCAGGTAGACGCAGTTCGCACCGCCGAGGCACAGCTCGGCTCGGTGTACGCCACCTTGGCCGCCGCGACCGTGCTCGACAGCGCCCCAGAAGCCATCGTGAAGGCCCGCGACGAGCTCCGCTCCTTCGTTGAGAAGGAACTGACCCCCGAGCCGTCCGAGCCCACGCTCATCGAGAAGCTTCGTTCCCACTTCCGTGCGGGTGCCGCTCCCGCCGAGCCGGTCGCCAAGGCCGAGCCCACCGAGCCGGCTGCTCCCGCTGAGCCCGCCGCTCCCGCCGAGCCGGTCGCCAAGGCCGAGCCCACCGAGCCGGCTGCTCCCGCTGAGCCCGTGCTCAAGGCCGAGGACGTCGAGGCATTCCGTGAGGCCATCGTTGCACTGAGTGGTCGCATGGAGGGCATCGAGAAGCACCTCGCCGGCAGCGCGCAGGTGGAAGGGCAGGATCCTTCAGCAGTCTCCAAGTCGACCCTGTCTCCGCTGCAGCAGGGCATCGTCGCCGCAGCTCGCGGTAGCCGGGTAACAATCTCCTAGAGGGAATAACACGATCATGGGAATCACAAACGAGGAACTGCTGCAGAAGGCCACTCTGACTACCTCCGCGTTCGGAGGCAGCTCGAACGGCACCGCGCCGCTCACCATCGAGCAGGCCGATCAGTTCATCGAGCTCATGTCGGCTCAGCAGGTCATGCTGAACGACGTGCACGTGGTCAAGAGCCCCTCCAACAAGTGGCAGGAGGCGATCATCGACTTCAGCGCCCGCGTCGCTCGCGGTGGCGCGGAGGCGACCCGCCTGTCCGCGTCGGAACAGGTCGTTCCGACCACGGGGATCGTGGAGATCTCCACCGTTCTGCTTCGTGCCGAGGTCCCCATCTCCGACGAGGTGATGGAGGACAACGTCGCCGGCCAGGGCTTCGCCCAGACCGTCGAGCGCACGCTCGCTTCACGCTTCGGGTTCGACGTCGAGGACCTGATGCTCAACGGTAACACCGAATCGGCCGACCCGTACTACAAACTGATGAACGGGTGGATCGTCGAGGCGCAGGGCGAAAAAGGTCACGTCTTCAACGGCGAACCTGAGGGCCAGGACTACCAGCTGATCTTCAAGTCCCTGCTCAACAAGCTTCCGGACCGCCACAAGAGGAACATCGAGGTCGACGGTCGGTACTACGTGCCGAAGCGCCTCGAAGAGCGGTACCGCGACATCCTCGCTTCCCGCGGTACGCCGCTGGGCGATCTGTCGCTGTCCGGCACGCAGGAGCTCCGCTACCAGGGGATCCTCATCGTCGGCGTTCCCGCCTTCGTGATCACCGAAGAATCGGGTGTCGCCAAGTCTCAGGTCCTACTGGCGAACCGCAACAACCTGTACGCGGGCTTCCGGCGCAGCATCACGCTGGAGACCTGGCGCGACCCGCGCGAGGGCGCGACCTCCTTCATCGTCACCGCTCGTGTCGACGCCAAGGTGGCCGTACCCGACGCGACCGCCATCGCGACCAACGTCGACGTAACCGTCAACTAGGAGGGAGCTGAGATGGCCGTCACATTCGACGTCCGCAAGCTCGCCGCCCGGTACGCCGGCCGTCCTGCGGTCCCTGAGGTCTCCGTCGTCAGCGGCGCGAACGCGAACACCAACATCGCGGTCAAAGACCGGACCGGGCAGAACATCCGCGTCGAGGACATGATCGCGAACGTGGTCGAGTTCACCGCCGGCGTCCCGTCCGACATCACCTCCACGGTGAAGGTCACCTCTGACGGGAACGTGCAGAGCACCGAAAGCACGTCGGGTAACAAGCTCGTCATCTTCTGGTACAAGCGCCGTCCGGGGCTCTGATCCCGATGGCCCCCGGGGTCCTCGTCACAGGGCAGGGAACTTACAGCTACGGCCCGTGGCACTTTCGTCCTGGCTTCACGCCGTGTGACGACGAGAACGTGCTCAACGCCGTGCAGCGTGAAGGTCTGCGTTGGGTTGAAGTTGTAGATCAGCCGGCTGAGGCGCAGTATCCATCGCCCGAGGAGATCGCGCAAGCGGAGGCCAAGAACGAGAGCGCTGCGAGTGGTCCCATGACGAAGGCTGACCTCAAGCGCACCGGTTACGCCTGCCGCGCGCCTGACTGCGGCAAGGTGCTCGCCAACGCTGGCGGCCGCGCCACGCACGAGCGCGTCAAGCATCCTGACTTCGTTCCGCCCGAGGACGGGGGTGACTCGTGAGAAGTCAGGTAGGCCAGGTCACCACGGTAGGCGCCAACGGCGCAGCGACGGGAAGCGTTGCCATCGGCACGCAGCCCTCAGAACTTGTTGCCATCCAGCTCAAGTACGCTGGCGGCGTTCCCGGTACGACCAAGGTCGTCGTGAAGAACGGTCTCCAGACGCTGCTCGAAGTCATATCCGCGACCGAAGAAACCTACTACGTTCGTGTGCAGGCCCACAACTCCAAAGGCGAACACATCGCCGCAGGCGAAGGTCGGTGGAACTCGCCTCTCGTGAACGGTGACATCAAGATCGAAGTCTCACTCTCGAACGCGGTAGCGAACGCAGTTACCGCTATTCTCTTCTTCGAGTCGCCCTAACGGGTAGGCTAACGGTATGGCTGTTACCCTCGCCACCGTTGCTGACGTCAAGCGGGCTCTCCACGTCACCACCGACGACAACGACTCGATCACGACCGAGGCACTAGGGTCGGCACTCGAAACTGCCGAACAGCTTGTAACACGCTGGCTCAAGCAGGACTACACGCAGGCCGGCGGCCTCTCGCCCGGCCCCACGGGGCTCGGCGTGCGCGTGGAACCCGGCCTCGGGAAACTGAACGTCGGCACCTATTACTGGCGGGTGGCAGCGGTGGTGGCGGGGGTTGAAACCGCCGCGTCGAACGAAACACAGGCCGAAGTGGCGCAGAACTCCCGAGCGGTACTTCAGTGGCAGGCCGTGCAGGGCGCGGAACTCTACAAGGCATATCGTGCAACCGTCGTCGGTGGAATGAACACGAGCCCCGCGCTCGTCGCGACCTTCGCACCCGCGACGACCTTCACCGACGTGGGCGAACCCGTGCAGCCCGGTCACGCACAGGGTGCGACGATGCAGTTCTTCGACGTGCGCGAGGACGGGTACGTGCCGGTGCCTCTCTCGGGCTCAACCGTCGTGCAGGTGCGTCTCTTCCGTACGCCGAAGGCGACCGCGTACATTGCGATTCCCGTCCTCGACTGGGAGGTGGAGGGGAGCGGCCGCTTCATCAGGCTTCACCCAACTTTCTTCGACGTGCCTTTCGAGGGGGCCTACTCCGTGCACCTTCCCGAAAACTGGGCCCGTGTGGAGGTGGACTACACCCCCGCCGCGACCGCCATTCCCACGCCAGTTCGCGACGGGGTAGCGATCACCGCCGCAGCGATCTACCAGCGCGGCCCAACTGCCGCGTCGGGTTTCACCGAGGAGCGGATGGGCGACTACATGTACATGAACCGGCCCATGCGCGGCCAGGGCGACATGCAGGAGACCATCCCGGACATGGCGAAGAACCTCATGCGTCCGTACAAGCGTCGCACCCAGCTTGTGCCCTAACCCCAGATCGGGGTAGTGAAGTAGGATCTCTCATAGACCATGGCACGCACCGCGATTCCCGTCACCCAGGTTGACCGCACTGGGACCATCGAAGTTCCCGCGCAGACGACCACCGCAACGGAACACAAGATCGAAAACAACGGCGGGCGCATCCTGCTTGAAGTTGAAAACGCGGAAGTCTCGTCTACCACGATCACCTTCCTGATTCCGCAGCTCCAGGACGGAGTTGCGGCGGAACACGAAGGCAAGCAGATCACCGTTCTGAACGGCAAGAAGGTGCTCTTCGGGCCGTTCCCCGTCGGCATCTACAACCAGGCCGAAGGTGCAGTGTTCTTCAACACCGCGAAACCGCTCAAGGTTCGCGCCTACCAGATCTAGTTATGGCCCGCGTCGAACTTGCTGTCACGACCGTCACGTCCGCTGGCGTCGTGCCTCCCGCCGAACAGGCGGCCTCAGCCGAAAACAACTTCATCCCATACAACGACGGGCGCGTTCACCTAGAAATTCACAACACGGGTGGCGCGGAAGGTACCGTCACGATCCTGCAGCCGGGGGTCGCGGACGGTGTCGGGTATCCGGGCAAGGAAATCAAAGTCGCCGCCGCCGCGACGAAGCTCGTCGGTCCACTTTCACCTGCGGTCTACAACCAGCCCAACGGTCAGGTGTTCGTGAATTCCTCGGCCGTTACAATCAAGTTCCGCACCTACTACGTGTAGGTGCTACCCGCCAGAGCGGCGGGTAGGATCTCTACATGCTGGCACACCTCTTCCCCCACCGGATGGCGGTTTACCGCTACTCGGGGGCGGTTGACCGTTTCGGCCAGCCCGAATCTGGTGTCGTAGACCGGAACGAACCCGGCGTCAAGGGGATGCAACTTCAGGTCCCCGAAGCTGCGTGTCGCCTCACGACGCCGAAAGGCGGGCAGCAGTTCGGCGAGCGCTCGCGTGACGTCTACGTGGTGACCTACACGGTCTTCTGCGCGCCGAACGTGAACGTGCGGGAGGCCGACCGTGTGAAGGTGTTCGATCCCCACACCGAACAGGTTCTTCTTCCCGACGGGAAGATCACGCTGCTGCGACCTTGCTTCGCCATGAACGCAATCCACCACCTCGAGTTGAAGGTCTCGGTGGTCAGGGACGCGATCTATGCCCAGTGACGTCACCATCGAGTGGAACGGGGCTGAGCTTATCAGTCGCGCCCGCGCTGGAACCGCGCGTGGCACCCTCGCCATCGCCGATGCCATCGGTAAGCGCGCCGCGGAGATCGTGGTCTACCGCCCCGACCTGCCCGAACCGCACCTACGCGACTCGATTCACGTCGCACTGATCGACACCATTGGCGAGGGGGAGGCGACGCCCGAGAACATCGTCGGTTCTGACTTCATCGCGATCTGCGAGGTCGGGTCGTGGCTGCCGTACGCCTGCGTCATCGAGTGTGGGCGTCACGAGCCGTATATGGGTCCGGCCACGTCGGAGATCTTCTCGTCGGGCATGTGGCTCGAGCTGATGAAGGGCGCCTTCGTGGAGGTCGGGTTCTGATGCCACTGCAACCCGCAGGACCTCAGGTTCAGAAGGGCACGACGCCCCGCACCCCGCTCTCGCCGGCTGAACTGTTGATGATCATCCTCCTGAACGAGGTCGATCCTCGTATCGTGCGGGGGTCGCCGCCGGTGATCGTTGGCCCCGCGACTAACGAACAGCAACAGGCCGGTGTCGTGTCGGTAACTGACTCGGGACCGTTGCGCGCCGAGCGGTACATTCCCGTCGTCTACCCACGCCTTCAGATCCGTTGCATGGCGCACGCCATCGACGTGTCGGATCGGATCGGGTACCACGTGCACGACATCCTACAGAATCGACACCGCCAGGTTGTCACCGACAGTACCGACACCCAGTGGCTCGTGCACAGAGTTGCGGTGCTCTCGGGGCCGTCGCTTCACTTCGACTCGCAAGCCACGTGGGAGCAGCTCATGTTCGTGGAAATGATGGTCGGACGCGAACCCGTAAGTTCACCCACTACGTAGTTATTTACCGCGCCAGTGAATAAGGGCAGAACGGTAAATAACTCGGATGGACGTGGCCGGAGTCGAACCGGCGTCCCACCGCTCGCCGAGCCGCGTTGGCTCGGAAGGATGGCATTCCCGTCACGCCCGCTTGAATTGTAGCATCTTCATTCTCGCACCGCGGCGCCCGGGGGTAGGATTCCGTTGTGGCCAATACACGCGGAAAGGATGTACCGAAGGCCGATGACGCTCAGGACGCAGACAAGCAGGAGCCCGAGACAGTGAGGCTTCGTTACCTGGGCCCCTCGCACGAGTTCATCGACACCCCGACCGGAGTCACGTTCACCCGTGACGGTCAGGCTCGGGAGGTCCCCGTCGAGGATGCCACACGTCTGCAGCGTCAACCACACGAGACCTTCGACAGGGAGTAGAACATGGGCGTCGCCACCGCACCCTTCCAAATCATCGCGGGTCCCGCGTTCGTCTTCGTCGCGGCCAC